>Ga0316192_10000209_pt1 | contig 41013 bp, 34 predicted proteins | sample MerIslwburrow_MG_FD_204931 | JGI IMG/M metagenome (GOLD analysis project Ga0316192, IMG submission 204931) | Coastal sediment microbial communities from Maine, United States - Merrow Island worm burrow | ecosystem: Environmental > Aquatic > Marine > Coastal > Sediment | place: USA: Maine...
CCGCGGGGGGTGCGAGCGCACGCTGAAAACTTAAAAGCAAAATGAGCCGCCCGGGGGCGACCCATTTCTAACGAAAGAATCGATGCTGGAGTGATTAAGCGAAGTAAACTAAGTTAAGCTGTGTATTCGTGAGTTTACGAAGATTAAGGACGACCCATCGCCGCGCTGATGCCGGGCAAGCTGTAAAGGGCGCGGCGAGGGTCTTAAGCAAGTGCTCCCTTGCTTTGCAATCCCGATGCCAAGTTGTCAGACGGGGAAAAGCGAGGGTTTTCGTTGCTGACAAGCCTATCGCTAGGACATTTCTGTCATAGACCTGCAGCCGATGTCGTGGTCATTCGGTTCACACTGTGTCGGGTCGCCGATAAGCCCACATTCACCTACCGCGCCGGTTGAACTCTAGGCTCAGTCCTGCGTATGATCGGAGCATCGGGCGGACCGGATCAATGCCACAGTGCAAAAACTGCAATGCAAAGGTAGTGAGGACGGACGCTTTCTGCGGGACCTGCGGTGAGCCTGTGCCCGGCGCCAAGCCCGTCGTTCCGATCACGCGGGCAAGCAATCCAAGCGGAACACGCTCTGCTCCTGAGCGCTTCAGCGGCACGTTCCCTCCAGCCGCCCAGTCGGGGAGCTCTGCGCGAGCCATGGCGGTCGTCGCGGTCTCGGACCCGGATCCGTTAGAAGCGCCAACGACCCGGCTCAACCAGACCGCGATCCGCGAGCGCGAGGCGAGCGAACCCGCTCCGGTACTGCCCCTGCAGCGGCGCAAAGATGCGAGCACGTCTCAACGCGCGCTCGAAGAGCCCATCCCGCTCGAAACCCCGCGCCAGGATGCAGAGCCGCCGGCACCGGAGCGTGATACGAGCCTACCCAACATCCCGGTCCCGGTAGGGCCTCCCATCCTCGCGTCCGACCTGCTTCGGGAGCAAATGCGGCCCTCGAGCCCCGGCGGCACGTCACTTCGCATCGCGACGGTGGGACTCTGCTCGGCGGGGGGCATCGGCGCGCTGTTAGTAGGAGGTACCCATCCACTCACCCTCGTCGCGATCGCTTTGATGGTCACGATGGTGACGCTCGCGTTGACCCCGATGTCGTATCGCGGTCGAGCGATCGGCCTGATGCTGATGGGTTCCGTAGCGACCGGCGTTGCCCTGTGGCAGCAGGCGATCCATGGCATCGCACCCGAGGGAATCATCCTCGCCGGCGCCACCATTCTATTGAGCGGGAGCCTGTTGTTCCGCGCCTATTACCGGGGCGCGACCCTATCGCGCGTCGCGGTCGCCATCGGGGTGGTCGCACTCGGAGCCTGGTTCATCCTGTCCCGCGGACACGAGAGCCTGGTCGCGCTCGAGGGCAACTGGCAATCCTGGGCGCCCGCGGCAACCCATATGGTCTTCGGCCTGCTGGCGATGCTTTCGCTGATGGCCTTCATGGACAGCAGCACACGCGGAGGTGCGCACGTATGGGCCGCGGCCCTGCTCGTGCTCTACGCCGTGCACATCGGCGTACTCATCGGCACCGAAGTATGGCCGCCCAATGGCGCCGAGCCCAGCATCGAGGGCTTCACCATCGCCGCTCTGCTTGCAGGTACGGTCGGGACCATCGTCGCGGGAGTGGCGCTCGCCCAGGTACTCGTCGCGACGTACCAAGTCACGTCGAACCGGCAAGCCAAGACTGGCTGAAGCCAAGCCAGCCGCTAGTGGCTAGGAGCGTCGCAGGCGCTGGGCTACTAGGGGACCTGTCGCGGCCAGGAAGCGAGCAAGATGACGGCGCACGTCCGGCCCTTGTCGTCCTTCGCTTGGCCGAATCCCGCGTCCGTGAAGCGGGGATCGGTAACCGTCATCCGATGGCTTGGGCTGTCTTCGATCGCGCGAAGGGCTTCGCGCATGGTCCGGGCCCGCGCGACAGCCTCCCCGACGACACGCGCTTCGATGCCGCGTTCGAGCAGCCTCGCCTCGGGGTCACCGCGAGGGTCGAGCTCATGGCCGAGCTTGCCGGATTCGCACACGTTTTGCGCATGGCTCGTCGCTTCGCGAGTGAGGAGCCGATTGGTGCGCACGGTGTGGGCGCCCGCGCCTCGACGAAGCTGAAGTAGCCAGCTTTCAGGGGACTGGGAGCCACCCTGCGTCGGCTCGTGCTGCGGAATCTTTCCGATCCAGCGCTCGGCGACCGGCCGTGGTCCGTTCTCCCCGGTCGCCACCAGTTGCAGGAAGAGCGGCCGCGGCCACTCGTTCGGCAGCGTGAGGTTCGAGCCGTACGCCTCGCCATCGATGGCGATCCGTCGCGAGCCACCCGTCGAGTCGCGAACCATGAGATACGGATCGCTGAAATCTTCGATCACCTCAACGTGAATCTGATTCTTGCCGGCCATCGAGATGGTTCCTGCTTGCACAGCAGCCACCAACACGACGCGCTCGCCCGAACGCGCGCGACCGCAGATGAGAGGACCATCGGCCGTTTCGAGGAGATCCTCGACCCAGGACTTGAAGCTCGACACCTCACCGGTGACGCCGAACTTGGCGTAAACGGGATTCGCGTCGACGCCTTCTTCGCGAGCTGTCTGAATCAGCTCCGACGAGGGAGGGATGTGCTGCTGGTCGGCTAGACGTTGCGCGACTTTCTCGAGCTTCTCGCTGCCGGTGCAGAGCGTCTTCGGCTGGGGCGGCGCCGCTTGCCCGTCCGAGGGAGGCGGCTCGCTGTTCTTGTCAGCGCCAGCGCTCGCATGGAAGGCGAGGAGCGCGGCTACGAGGAGGATTATGTTGCGCAGCATCGGTTTGAATCAAGTCCGGTAATCGGCGTTGATCCGAACGTACTCGTGACCGAGGTCGCAGGTCCAATAATGACCAATGCCACGGCCGCGACCGACCGTGACGCTGATCACGTACTCGGCGCGCTTCATCGTCGCGACCGCCTTCCGCTCGGTCTTTTCGGTCATGATCGGCGTCCCTCGCTCGTAAATGGCGACTTGGCCGATCTTGACGGAGACGTGATCAGGATTGAAACGCGCGCCCGAGCGACCGGCTGCCGCGAGGATCCTCCCCCAATTGGGATCACAACCATGAAGCGCAGTCTTGACGAGCTGAGAGCCCGCAACCGTCCGAGCGATCTGGACCGCGTCAGCGTCGGTCAGCGCGCCATCGACCTGAACGCGGACGAGGTGCTCCGCCCCCTCCCCGTCCGCCACGATCTTCTTCGCGAGCCCTTCGAGCACCTCGGTCAGAGCGTCCAAGAAGCGACGTCCGGACGTCGCTCCAGAGTCGATCGGGCGACCAGTGGCTGCGCCCGAGGCGAGCGCATAGATCGAATCGTTGGTGCTCGTGTCCCCATCGACCGTCGCGCGATTGAAGGTGACCTCGGTGGCCTGCCGGAGCATCCGACGGAGCGTCGTGGGGTCGACCGATGCATCGGTGGTCACGAACGCGAGGGTCGTCGCCATGTTCGGGTGAATCATCCCGGCGCCCTTGGCGATGCCAAGAATCGTGCAGGTCGTTCGGCCGACCTTCAGCTCGGCGCGTACGACTTTCGGACCGCGGTCGGTCGTCATGATCGAGCGCGAGAATCGAGAGGCCCCCGCCTCCGAGAGGTCCCCAATCAGCGCTGGAATCGCTTCGGCCATCCTGGCCTCGGGAAGTTGCACGCCGATGACGCCGGTAGACGCGGGTGCGACGAGCGATCGTGAGACGCCCAGGGCAGAGGCGGTTACGCGCGTCAACGCAAGCGCAGCCTGCCGGCCCTCTTGCCCCGTGCACGCGTTCGCGTTGCCGCTATTCACCAGCACCGCCTGACACGCGCCTGCGCGAAGACGACGCTCGCTAATGACGACCGGCGCTGCGCGCACTCGATTTTCGGTGAACACCCCCGCCGCGCTCGCTGGCTCGTCGGCCACGATGAGCCCCATGTCGAGCCCCCCGTCCGCTTTGACTCCGCCATGCACGCCGGCGAAGCGAAACCCCTTCACCCGTCCGCTCATGGCGTGCCTCTTACCAGATGCGGCTTATTGCTGCGAGGCTGCGGCCTGGTCTTCGCGGTAGTGGCAGTTCTTGTATTTCTTGCCGCTGCCGCAATAGCAGGGATCGTTGCGTCCCACCTTCGGCCCTTCGCGCTTGACGGTCGCGGCCTGCGCCGCCGCTTGGGGTGGCGGTGGTGCCCCCTGGCCGGGCACTGCCGCTCGGCGCCCGCGCGCCGCTGCCGCCCGCCGCTGCCTCCGACTTGGACCGGACTGCTGCGATGAGCCGGCGCCTGCACCCTCGCCGGGGTAGTTCGAGCGCATCTGGCGCTGCCGCTTCTCGGCGGTCTGGCGCCGCTGGTCTTCGAGCCGCTGAAGATCCTCTTCGCGCGCGCGTTCCACAGTGAACATCGAGAGGGTCACCGAGGACTTCACGCTCTGCACCATCTCCAGGTACATGTCGAAACCTTCGCGCTTGTATTCCTTCTTCGGATCGCGCTGGCCATAGCCACGAAGCCCAATGCCATCGCGAAGATGGTCCATCCCCTGAAGGTGGTCCATCCACTGCTTGTCGATCTCTTGCAGGTAGAGGTCGCGGAAAAGACGAAGGAAGTTCTCGGTGCCGAACTCGTCCTCTTTTCGCGCGAGGAGCGCCGCCGCGTCGCCGTATAGCTTCGTTAGAAGCCCCTGGCGGTCGCTAATCTCGCGAATGCCCGTGGCTTCGATCGAGAACTGCTCCTTGTAGCCACGCTCTAGACCTTCGAGATCCCAATCTTCGTAGTGCTTGCCAGGAGGACAGGCGTGGTCGGTCATCGTGACGATGATTTCGTCGACCAGGTCGAGCAGCCGCTCCTTCTGCTCGGAGAGCGACATGCCAACGGCTTGTTGGAGCGCTTCGTATGCCCCGGACGGGTCCTTCCGGTATTCGTCGAGCGGAACGACGCAGCCGAACCACTGATAGATGTCCTTTTCGAGGGATTCGACTCGTAGATCCGTGAGCGAGGCCAGCTCGGACTCGAGGGCGCGCTGTCGGTATGCTGGGAGAGCCTCTTGCGTGAGCCCCTCGTCGGGCAGGGGATACGCGTGGAACTTCACCATGTTCTCGAGCACCTTGGTCACGCGCGCCAGCAGGTCCGTGTCGACCTCCTCGACGAACGGCTCGGGCTCGACGCCGGCCTTTCGCTCCTCGTCGGTAGGAACGCTTCGATACTCGCCGCGAAGAACCTGCTTGCGAAGCGCGTACATACTCTTGCGCTGCTGGTTCATGACGTCGTCGTATTCGAGCAGGTGTTTTCGCATGTCGAAGTTGCGCTCTTCGACCTTCTTCTGCGCGTTCTCGACAGCGCGAGTGACCCATCGGTGCTCGATGGGAATGTCTTCTTCCATGCCAAGCCGATCCATCATGGCTTGCACTCGCTCGCCGGCGAAAATGCGCATGAGATCGTCTTCGAGGGAGAGGAAGAATCGGGACGCGCCCGGATCACCCTGACGGCCCGATCGACCGCGGAGCTGATTGTCGATGCGGCGCGATTCATGCCGCTCGGTGCCAATGATGCGGAGGCCACCAGCATCCTTCACTCTCTTGGCGTCATCCTTACACTTCGCGATGAAGTGCTCAGTCGCCTTGGCGACCGCCTCATCCCGCTGCTCGGGATCGGAAAGCAACTCTTCGGGCGAATTCTCGTGCACCTGGATTCGCGCAAGCATCTCGGGGTTGCCTCCGAGCACGATGTCGGTGCCTCGTCCCGCCATGTTCGTGGCAACGGTGACGGCGCCGGGCGTTCCAGCCTGCGCGACGACGTACGCTTCACGCTCATGCTGCTTGGCGTTGAGTACGTTGTGCGGAATCCCGCGTTGGTTGAGAAAGTGCGCGACCGCATCCGACTTCTCGACGCTGGTCGTGCCGACGAGCACCGGCTGCCCGGCCTTGTGAGAGTCCTCGATTTCCCCGCAGATCGCCTTGAACTTCTCGCGTTCGGTCTTGTAGATGAGGTCTTCGGTATCGTCACGCGCGATCGGCTTGTTGGTGGGGATCACCACGACGTCGAGCTCGTAGATATTGTGGAACTCGCTCGCCTCGGTGTCGGCCGTACCGGTCATTCCGGAGAGCTTGCGGTAGAGCCGGAACAAATTCTGGAACGAGATGGTCGCGAGGGTCAGGTTCTCGCTCTGAATCGAGACGCGCTCCTTGGCCTCGACCGCCTGGTGAAGGCCGTCTGACCATCGTCGGCCCGGCAGCACGCGGCCAGTGAACTCGTCGATGATCATGACCTTGCCATCTTCCGAGACCATGTAGTGTTGGTCCCGGTGGTAGAGGGCATGGGCCCGCAGACACTGCTGCAAGATGTGCAGAGTCTCGAGATTGACCGGATCGTAGAGATTCACGCCGTCCCCCCCGAGGAGGCCGCGGCCACCGAGGAGTTCCTGGGCCGTCTCCATGCCGTCTTCCGTCAGGGTGACGCTTCGGTTCTTCTCGTCGAGATCGTAGTGCTCGTCGATTCGGAGACGTGGAATGATCTCGTTGATCTGCTCGTACTTGTCGCTCGCGGTCTCGCCTGGGCCGCTGATGATGAGTGGCGTCCTTGCCTCGTCGATGAGGATCGAGTCGACCTCGTCGACGATCGCGTAGTTCAGATCTCGCTGGACGTAGTCGTAGATGCTGAACTTCATGTTGTCGCGCATGTAGTCGAAGCCGAACTCGTTGTTCTGGCCGTACGTGATGTCGCAGGCGTAGGCGCGCTTTTTCGGACCGTTGGCCTGGCCCGGCACGACTACGCCCGTACTCAGCCCGAGGAAGCTATAGAGCTTCCCCATCCATTCCGCGTCACGCGTGGCGAGGTAATCGTTGACGGTGACGACGTGAACGCCCTTGCCTTCGAGTCCGTTTAGATAGCAGGGAAGCGTCGCGACGACCGTCTTACCCTCACCGGTCTTCATCTCCGCGATCTTGCCCTGGTGAAGGACGATTCCGCCGACGAGCTGGACGTCGTAGTGCCGCATCCCGAGCACACGCTTGCTGGCCTCACGGGCGACCGCGTAGGCGGGAATCAGCAGGTCGTCGAGCGACGCGCCGTTGTCCACCTGCTGGCGAAAATCGGCTGTCTTCCCGCGAAGCTGCGCGTCGGACAGCTTCTTCATCTCGTCCTCGAGCGCCGAAATCGCGGACACTATGGGCTGCATGCGCTTCACTTCGCGCTGGTGCTTGGTGCCAAACACCTTCTTCAAAACCGAGTCGAACACGGCTGCAATCTAGGTCGGGGCGAGGGACCGCGCAAACAAGAGTCAAAACCAACGCTTAGAGAGCGCGAGCACCGCCATCAGCACGAACACCAAGAGCACGAAGGCCCAGAGACCCCGGCCGATCGGCGAAGGCCTGGGTGCCGATTTTCCGTCGCCTAGCTCTTCGAGCAGCCGGGTGGCGTTCGCCCGAGCGAGTCGCTCGACGTGGAGCAGGACCATGCTGACGGCGAGGCCGAGAAGCAGGATGACGCCCGCTGCAACCCAACGCCGGCGGTCTTGATCTCGATCCGGTTCGTCGTCGGCGGCGAGCGCCGAGCTCATCCCCGCGCCGACCGAGACGACATCGAAGCTCGGTACCGCCAACATCGCCCGTGCGCCGTCCTGCTGACGTCCCTTGAAGGAGCCCTCGAGCACGGCTAGCGCGAGCGGGTCGAGCCCCTCGTCTTCGGCCTCCGCAAGCGCTTCTTCGGCTGCGAGCCGAAGAGCGCTTGGGCGGCCTGCCTCGGTCACGAGCGCGTAGGCAACCGCCGCGATGTTGTCAGAGAATAGATCCGGTCGAAGCTGAAGGCGCCAAACCCCCTGACCCGGCAGCTGGAATCCGTCATTCGTGGGGTCGAGAGACAGCGCGGCCACCCAGCGACGGCCCTCGAAGACGTCGAGCAAGACGGGTCGCGGTCCGCCAAGCGCAGCCCAATCGACGGCGACGTGGGCTCCATCGCTCGAAGCGTGCGCGACCAAGCCACCCGGCACTACGGGGAGGCGCACCCGTCTCGAAGCCAGTGCCGCACCATCGTCCCCGAGAGCCAGCACCTCGACGATCGCCTCGGGGCCTCGAACGACCAGCGCAAAGCTCGCGAACCCACCAGACGCTCGGGCGACCGTCGACGTGAACCGCGCACCGCCGAGATCGCGCACCCTGACCCCACCCTCGAAGTCACCGAGCCATACGAGGAGCGTACACTCGAGCTCTGGGGCACAGGCTCCCTCGACGATCCGCGGATCGATCGTCGGCGGCGCACGAGCGGCGTCGTGGACTCGAATGGGTTCGAGCTCGTACGCCTGAAACGCAGTGACGGTGCGCCCTTTCGGAAGCTTCGAGTCGATGCCTTCCCTCACGTAGAGCGCTCGGCTGACGCTCACCTGATGCCCGTCGATCGTCGCGTACGCCGTCAGCGTGAGCTCGCCGTCGATCGTCGGCTCGATCGGCAGCGTTCCTTCCCGGCCCTCGACCCGCGAAGTCTCGAGCGAAGTGCTGGCGAGTACGAGGCCGCCCTCGTTCCGAAGCTCTACGCGGACCTCGGGCGCGCGGATCCGCGCCCTGCCCTGATCATCGCGATCGAATTGCCAAGCGCGAACGCCGATCGACGTGCCCGGACGCGCAACGACGGGGGCGCTGAGGCGAAGGTCTGGGATCTCGCGCGGTGCCCCCGACAGCCAAAGGGCCGCCAGGATGATGGCGGCGACGACCGGCGAAAGCCGAACCGCTTGCGCGAATCGCTGCGAGAGCACGTCCGGATCTAGAGCAGGGATGGACAAATTCAGGATATTACCTTAGGAACGGTTCGGGTATAGACCGCGAATGGGAGCGACAGCCGAACACGACATCGAGCAGCTGCGTGCTCGGTTGAACGAGTACATGGCCCGACACGGCTTGAGGTCGACGGAGCAGCGCCGCGTCGTGACGGAGATGTTCTTCGCAAGCGACGGACATCTGTCGATCGAGGATCTGCTCGACCAGGTACGGGTTAGCGAACCGGGCATTGGCTACGCGACCGTCTACCGAACCCTCAAGCTTCTGAAAGATTGCGGTCTCGCCTTCGAGCGCCACTTCGGCGACGGAGTCTCGCGCTACGAGGTAGCCTGGGAAGACGAGCACCACGACCATCTCATCTGTCTCGAATGCCAGAAGATCATCGAGTTCGAGGACGAGGGAATCGAGGCGCTGCAGCACGCGGTCGCTGCAAAGCGCGGATTCAAGCTCGTTCGCCACAAGCTGGAGCTATACGGTGTGTGCTCCGACTGCCAGGCCCGCAACTGACGCCTGACAGCCGGTGCTTCTAGGCTGACAGCTGCGAGTCCTCAGACGGTCGCGAAGGCCTCGTCCGGCATCTCGACCGGAAGCGTGTCGATCTGGCTGAGCCTCTGCACTCGGCTCGGCAGTGTGGTGAGGACGTTGTTCGCGAAGAACTGCGCCGCGTACTTCTTACCTGTGTAGAAGGCGTGGTCCGGATGAGTCTCGGAAGTCTCGGGGAGCTTACTGAGCGCGATCGACGCCTGTTCGAGCAGCAGCCAGCCGACCGCGAGCTCGCTCATGATCGTGAGGAACTGCTCGGCGGCGAGCGGAATGTGCTCGACCTTGCCGCCCTTGAACCAACCGATGAACTGCATGACCGATGCCGCCACCGCCTCGTGAGCCGCTTGCAGATGCTGGAGGCCGTCCTTGAGCTCGGGGGTGTCCTTATTCGCCGTGATGAAATTCTGAATGTCGAGCAAGAACGCCTGGGTATTGGCCCCGCCGCCCTGACCGAGCTTGCGACTCACCAGGTCCATCGACTGAATGAAGTTGGTGCCTTCGTAGATCTGGAAGATCTTCGCGTCACGGCAGTACTGCTCCACCGGGTAGTCGCGAAGATAGCCGTGACCGCCGTGAACCTGAATCGCGCTAGAGGAGACCTCGAACGCCGCATCGGTGCCGTAGGCCTTCACGAGCGGGGTGAGAAGGTCGATCTGCCCTTTGTGGTAGGCCTCGGACTCGTCGTCCTTGCCCTTCGTCGCATGAAGTCGGTCAGCGTGGTTCGAGAGCTTCATGATGAGCGCTCGAACGCCTTCGACGCGGGCCTTCATCGCGAGGAGATCCCGGCGAATGTTCGGATGGTCGAGGATCGGGACGCGCGGGGCGTTGGCATCCTTGAACTGCTTGATGCTGGCGCCCTGCTTTCGCTCGCGGGCGTACTCGAGAGCGCTGAGGTACGAGGCTGACGCGACGGCTAGCCCCTGGATACCGACGCCGATGCGTGCGGCGTTCATCATGTGGAACATCTGGCGAATGCCTTGGTGCTCGACGCCACCGACGACCTCGCCGAGGCAAGCGCCCTCATCGCCGAAGTTCATGACGCAGGTGGCCGAGCCGTTGATTCCCATCTTGTGCTCGATCGACGGCACGTTCACGTCGTTGAACTCACCAAGCGAACCGTCTTCCTCGATGCGCACGCGGGGCACGATGAAGAGCGAAAGACCCTTGGTGCCCGCTTCCGCACCTTCGATGCGGGCCAGGACGAGGTGAATGACGTTACTGCCGAGATCGTTGTCACCGCCGCTGATGAAAATCTTTGTGCCCTGCACATTGTAGGTGCCATCGTCGTTCCGGGTAGCGCCGCTAGAGGCCGAGCCCACGTCGGATCCGGCGTGCGGCTCCGTGAGACACATCGTGCCCGTCCACTCGCCGCTCAGCATCTTCGGGACGTACTTCTTCTTCTGCTCCTCGGTGCCGAACTCGAGGATCAGCTCCGCAGCGGAGAGCGAGAGACCCGTGTACATGGTGAAGGCGGTGTTGGCGCCGCAGAGCATCTCCTCGACGAAGGATCCGATCATGATGGGCGCGTCTTGACCACCCCAGCGCGACGGCGCCGCGACCGTACGCCAACCGGCTTCCCAGAGCTTGTCCCAGGCATCCTTGAACCCGTCGGGCGTGATGACGCGACCGTCTTCGAGTCGGCAGCCTTGGGCGTCTCCAGAGCCATTGAGCGGGCCGGTCACGTCACAGACGAAGCGATAGACCTCGTCGAGGACCATGTCGCACTCTTCTGTCCCCCACTCGGCGTACGGCTCCTTGCCGAGAACGGCGGGCAAGTCGAATTGCTCGAAGAAAAGGAATCGAAAGTCTCGTAGATCCGCACGGTAACGGTTGATTGCCTGCGCCACGTCAGCCTCCAATGTTCGAGTTGGTCACCCTCGGGCCAGCGGGATTACGCTGAACGGCCCTGATGGATGCCAGCTGTAAGAAGGTGAGGTCAGCTCGCCTTTTCGTCAAGCCGGGCAGCGGGGCCTAAAGCGTGCGATGGATCACGAATTCGCCGATGCGCTCGATCGCCTGACGCCCCTCCGCCAGCATGGGCGCGAAGACGTGCCAGGCATGAATCATGTCGGGCCAGACCTCGAGCTTGACCTCGACACCTTCCTTGCGGGCGGTCTCGGCGACGCGAAGGCTGTCATCGAGCAGAGTTTCCGCGGCGCCGACCTGGATCAGGAGAGGTGGGAGGCCCTTCATCTCGGCGTGAACCGGTGACACCAAAGGGTTAGCGAGCTCGTGGACGGGCGCGTAGCGCTTGGCCATCGCTCGAATGCCAATCCGGGTCACGAAGTCGTAGTGCCGGTTGAATTGCATGGAGGTGCTGCGGGAGTTCAGGTCGAACCATCCGGAAATCAGAACGCCTCCGGCCGGCAAGGGCAACCCTTCCTCGCGAAGTGACACGAGCGTCGCGAGCGTGAGCCCAGCGCCAGCGGACTCACCACCCATCACGATGTGGTCGGGGCGAATCCCCTCTTGCTCGATCAGCCATCGGTAGACCTGGTGGGAGTCCTCGAGTTGTGCGGGAAACGGATGCTCGGGCGCCAAGCGATAGTCCGCCGCAAGCACACGCATGCCGCTCGCAATGCAGAGGCGGGCGAGGAAATCCCGATGCGAATTGATCGATCCGGTCGAGTAGCCGCCGCCGTGGAAGTAGAGAACGACTCGATCGGGGTCACTGCTCGCTTGGGAAAACCACTCCGCGGAAACTCCCCCTGCGCGGATCGGCTCCATGTGGACATCGCGCATGGGCTGCGTGACCGGCCTCGGCGGATCGATGACGCGGCGCTGGATGTGAAGCGGGATGAATGCGGACAGGTTCGCGGAGCGCCGAAGGACTTCAGCGACGGTCTCGAGTTCGAGCGTCCAGGTCGGTCGGCGGGGCCCAAAGACCGCGCGGCGGGCCTTAATCACGGGCCGGAGGCCGTCCATCATGAATCGAATGAAGTTCACGGCGCCGGAAGATAGCACGCGACCCGCTGGCGCTGCCTCGGTATCCCCACTATCCCTCCGGCCATGCTCCTCGAGCGCTACCTCGAAGCCGTCGGGTCCGCAGCGATCCAGAAAGCCCTCGAACTCGACGGCCCCCGGCCCGCGATCGTGCGCCCGACGACCGATCCCAAGTTCGGCGATTTCCAGATCAACGGGGCGATGAAACTCGGAAAGGAGCTCGGCAAGCCTCCGCGAGAGCTCGCCGAGCCGATTGCAGCGGCCCTGGCGGACGTCGACGCCATCGACAAGGCCGAAGTCGCAGGCCCGGGCTTCGTGAACATCCACCTCTCGACGTCGTGGATCGCAGCGAAACTCAGCGAAGCCCTCGAGGACGCGGACCGTGACGGAGTACCTGCGATCGATGCCGCCGAGAAGATCATCGTCGACTTCTCGAGCCCCAATATCGCGAAGCAGATGCACGTAGGCCACCTGCGCTCGACGATCATCGGCGATGCGATCGCGCGCATCCTCTCATTCGTCGGGCACGAGGTGGTACGCGACAATCACCTCGGTGACTGGGGCACCCAGTTCGGCTTGCTGATCGTCGGGATGCGTGAGTGGGGCGAAGAGAATGCGCTCCGAACCGAGCCGATCGCGGAGCTCGAGAGGGTCTACAAGCTCGCTTCGGAGCGTGCCGGCAAGGATGAGGCATTCGCCGACGGCGCGCGGGCTGAGCTTGCCCGCCTTCAAAACGGCGATGCGGAGAGCCGGGCCCTCTGGGAGCACTTCGTCAAGGTCAGCCGCACCGCACTCGACGCAGTCTATGCCGAGCTCGACGTCTCGTTCGACACCTGGCTCGGCGAAAGCGCGTACCACGATGCCTTGCCGGGGGTCGTCGAGGACTTGCTCGAGCGCGGCATTGCGCGAGAGGACGATGGGGCCGTGTGCATCTTCTGGGGGGAGATCGACGGCGCCCCAAAGGCGCTCCGGAAGCAGAAGACGCCATTCATCGTGCGCAAGAAGGACGGTGCGTTTCTCTACTCGACTACCGACATCGCCACCGTCCTGCATCGGCAAGACCATTTCCACGCGGACCGCGCCCTCTATGTGGTCGACAGTCGACAGGGCCTGCATTTTCAGCAGCTTTTCGCGGTCATGGCGCTTCTCGGCACCGACATGACGCTCGAACACATCGGTTTCGGCACCGTGCTCGGGCGGGATGGGAAGCCCCTTCGGACCCGCGACGCGAGCGGCCAGGTGATCACGCTGGCATCCCTACTCGCCGAGTCGAAGCAGCGGGCACGCGCCCGCATCGACGAAGGGATCGCCGAGGGCCGACTTCGCGTGAAGCCCGAGGAGATGGACGAGGTCTCGCGCATCGTGGGCATCGGCGCCGTCAAGTACGCCGACCTCCGTCAGAACCGCCTGAGCGACTATCAGTTCGATTGGGACAAGATGATCTCGTTCCAGGGCAACTCCGGGCCGTACCTTCAGTACGCCTACGCTCGCTGCGCCTCGATCTTCGCAAAGGGCGGGGTCGACATGGACGAAGCGGCGGCATCCGCGAGAATCTCGCTCGAAGCGGCGACCGAAGTGACGCTCGGAAAGCATTTGCTGCGATTCTCGGACGTGGTTCACCAGGCGGCCGCGACCAGCCAGCCCCACCTGATCTGTGAGCACGTCTACGAGCTCGCTCGGGCGTTCAATGGCTTCTATGCAGAATGCCCGGTTCTCGACGCCGAGCCCGATGCGCGCGAAAGCCGACTCGGGCTGACCGCGATGAGCGCGCGACAGATACGCCGTGGCCTCGACCTGGTCGGAATCGGCGTCGTCGAACGCATGTGAGGCCGGGGAATTCCCACGGCGGCCGTCCTGATGTGCTATGCGAAGGCCACCGATGCAGGGTCGCCTCGTTCGCATATCCCATTCGAGCGCGTGCCTTCGGGGCAATCCCCTAGGCGATCCGCACGAGCGCGACCTCTACGTCTACCTGCCGCCTCAATATGACGGCACTCGACGTTTCCCGGTCGTGATGATGCTGGCGGGCTTTGGCGCGACCCATCACTCGATCGCGGCGTGGAGCCCGTGGAAGCCGAACACCGTGGAGCTGTTCGATCGGCTCGTCACCGAGGGCGCCTGCAAGCCGGCCTTGCTGGTTCTGCCTGATTGCTTCAACCGCTGGGGCGGCTCCCAGTTCCTCGACTCGGAGGGAACCGGTCGCTACCAGACCTATCTCGCGGACGAGATCCTTCCGTTTGTCGACGCCGAGTTCCAGACGGTCCCGCAGCGAGAGGCACGCGCCGTCGTCGGCCGATCGTCCGGTGGCTTCGGGGCGCTTCGACTCGGGATGGACCGTCCGGACGTCGTGTCGGTGCTGGGGAGCCACGCAGGTGACGCCGCATTCGACGTCAGCATGCGGCCGATGCTCACGAGCGCCGCGATCGCGTTCGATTTGGCCGGCGGCCTTCGCGCATTCGCAGAAGAGGTGCCGGTTGCCGGGCCGCAGAACGCATCCCAATTCGACGCAGTCTTCGTGCTTGCGGCGGCGGGCGCATACTCGCCCTCCCCGGCGGCGTTTCCGTTCGCCGATCTTCCGGTGAACCCGAGCACCGGGGAGCTCCGCGACTCGGTCTGGGCCCGGTGGCTCGAGCAGGACCCGCTCCGGCGAATCGAGGGATCATCGGCAGCTTTGCAAGCGATGTCGCTGATTTACGTTGATGCAGGCAACAGGGATGAGCACGGGCTACACTTCGCGGCGCGGATGCTCACCAACGCGCTGTCGGAGCGCGAGCTGCCTGTCCGGTACGAAGAGTACGAAGGCGGACATCGGGGCACTTCCTGGCGATACGAAGTTTCCCTCCCGCAGATCGTTGAAGCACTTCAAGGACCCTGAATGACGACCAAAAAGACGAGCACGAAACTTAGCCCCGAGGACGAGCCGGCCGAAGCGAAAGCGGGGAAGAAGGCGGGAGGTGGCGCTGTAGCCGCCGCGCAGAAGATCCTCGACGAGGAGAGCCCGCAATCGAAGATCGCAGAACACGGCGAGACGATGATGGAGGGCCCGCGCACCGCGGCGACGCAGTCGGCACGCGTCCTCAGCGAGATCATCATCGAGAAGCCGGAGCTCGTCGTCCCGCTGGTCGCCAAGTTCGCGAAGGGAATCTCGAGTTCGAACAAGCGCGTCGTGCAGACCTCAGCAGAGGCGCTACCGGCGATCGCGAGGATTGCCCCCGCACGTGTCGCCCGGCAGCTCGAAGTCTTGAAATCCTCGTTCGAGGAAGCCAGCGACGTCGGCAAGGATGGCTTGGTCAGGACGTTCGCCGCGCTTTGCACGGCATCGGTCGCGTACCAAAAGCGCCTCGAGCCGGTTCTGACGACGGCACTCAACGGCGCGGATGGAAAGACCCTTTTTGCCTGGACCCAAATCGTACTCCCCGCTCTCAAGGGTGAACCGCACGCCCGGGCGCGCGCTGTAGTCGAGGGTCGCTTGAACCTGATCCCGCGATCCTATGGACAGCAGATCGCAGACTTCCTCGGCATCAAACTTCGCCTTCGCTACCGTTGATTGGCGATTACGAAGTCGTAGTCTCGATTGCGGTAATCGAAGTCGCGGTCTTCAAAGCCGGCGTTGAGCTCTAGCTCCGGATACTCGTACGCCTCGTAGAGGGTGCCCTCGTGGTCCCAGGAGAGCACCTTGAGCATCATGAGCGAGCGCTTACCAATGAAGTAACGCCCGCGGCCCGCGTAGTAGTAGGGCACGAAGACTCGCTGGCCGGCGAGAACGTCACCAGGAGAGTCGATGCCGTCGTTGTGATGGAGAATGACGTACATGTCCTGGCCGGTTCGCTCGGCGATATCCCAGAGGCTCTCTCCCCGACGCGCCTGCACGGTGCGGCCGCCCGAGTGGCTTTTCATGTCGATCCGCCAGGTCGGTTCACCGTTGACCATCCCCCCGTCTGATAGCTCGACGGTGGCGTCGCCTCGCGCGATCGCCTTGCGAATGTTGAGCGCTGCAATCTCGAGCATGTTCTGGAGCCCGAAGTCAGTGATCGGGTGGTGGTTCTCGATCATCGCGATACGCCCGCGCGGGTGGAGGCTGACCATGAGGTCTGGCGCCGAGCCGCGGTGCGCGCGGAGACGGTTCCTATTTGCCCCTCTAACGTAGATCCCCTCACGGCCCTCGTGCGCGCCGAGGTACTTTACGTATACGCGGAACGGCCGCGCGAACTTGAACGCGAGCCGATGCTCGACCAGCTCATCGCCGAAAAGCTCTCTCTTCACGATGACGCCGCGATAGTCGTAGACCGCAGCCATCGCGTTCTGCGCCTCGGCGAGCAACGCCTCGATTCGATCGGCGCTGGCCTGTGGCGCGGCGACAGGCGCCTGGGCACCGGCGCTCAGAGCTCCGTAGAAGACGAAGGTCGCAAGGAGCGGACAAAGCCGCCCTTTCGACCAGAGGCTCATTTCAGAATCGAGGGGTCGTAGCCGTCCGGACGCTCGAAGCCTAGCAATTGGAGCGTAGTGGCGGCGATGTTCGATATTCCCGGATGCGAGACACCCGGGTCGAGTTCGAGGTCCGGGCGCCCGGGTACGTACACGTAGCAAGGGACGTCGTTCAACGTGTGGCTCGTCTTGTTGCGGAGGTGCCCCTCTGCATCGCGTTTGAAGCCACCGGACTTCTTGTCGACTTCGAACATCTCGTCGGCGTTGCCATGATCTGCGGTCACGATGAGCGCACCATCGAGCTTCTCGATGACTGGGATGAGGCGCGCGAGCGAGAGGTCCACGGCTTCAACCGCGATGACCGCGGCGTCGAGGTTCCCAGTGTGCCCAACCATGTCGCCATTGGCGTAGTTGATACGACCGTGGCGGAGCCCGCCACGTCGAAGCGCGGCGATCGTAGCGTCCGTGATCTCGGCGGCCTTCATCCAAGGCCGTTGCTCGAACGGTACGAGGTCGCTCGGGATTTCGACGTAGTCCTCGTAAACCTCGTCGAACGCGCCGGTCCGGTTCCCGTTCCAAAAATACGTCACGTGACCGTACTTCTGCGTCTCGCTGCACGCGAACTGCGACACCTGGTTTCGGGCAAGGTACTCACCCATCGTTCGGTCGATGCTCGGCGGCTGTACCAGGTACTGGCGAGGCAACTTGAGATCGCCGTCGTATTCCATCATGCCGACGAAGTCGACGTCGGGAATCGGACCACGATCGAACTCGGGGAGCTCCGGCTCGGTGAAGGCGCGCGTCAGCTCGAGGGCCCGATCGCCCCGAAAATTGAAAAGCACCACCGCTGCGCCGTCGCGAATGGGTCCGACCGGCTTCCCGTTACCGTCGACGATGACGAAACCGAGCAGGTCTTGATCGATCATGCCCGGGTTCTCGTCGCGAAGCGTCTGAACCGCCTCGGTGGCGCTCGGAAAGCCGCGCCCCTCCCCGAGAACGTGGTGCTTCCAGCCGCGCTCGACCATCGACCAATCCGCGTTGTATCGGTCCATGGTGATGAACATGCGGCCGCCGCCCGAAGCGATCCGGTAGTCCCTTCCGTTCTGTTCGTTCAAATCGTGCAGTAGCTTCTCGAGGGCATCGACGTACTCGAGGGCGCTCGTCTCCGGAACGTCTCGGCCGTCGAGCAAGATGTGGATGCGCGCTTTGTCTACACCGTCGTCGTTGCATCGCCGGAGCATGGCGAAGAGGTGCTCGATGTGACTGTGCACGTTGCCATCCGAGAGCAGGCCAATGAAGTGCATCGGCTCACCGCTCTCTGCGACCGTGCGAACGAGCTTCTTCCACTCGTCTCCCTCGAACATCTCGCCACTATCGATCGCCATCTGGACGCGCTTGGCCCCTTGGTCGAACACTCGGCCTGCTCCAAAGGCGTTGTGGCCGACTTCGCTGTTGCCCATGTCGTCATCGCTCGGCAGACCGACCGCGGTGCCATGCGCGCGAAGGCGTGTGGTCAGCGATTGAGTCGCGAGTCGGTCGAGCGTGGGGGTACGGGCGAGCCAGACGGCATCGCCTTCATTTGAGGCGCCGCAGCCGACGCCGTCCATCACGACGATGAGCACCGGTCCGGGCACGCCCGGGAAGTCGGGGCGTGTCTTGAGCTTCCAGTCCGTCACGCCGGCTTTCTAGCATGGTTTTGAGCCTCATCGACGGGCGGCGGGCTCGGGATCGAGTCGCGGGCGATGATTCGAAAATCGGGCGGCGGCTTGATCACTTTGGGCATCCTCTCATCGCCTGTGATGAGGCGTGCACCGCGGCCGCCCGAAAAGTAGAGCCAGATCCACTCGACGAACACGACCGCCTTACGCCGGAAGTCGACCAAGAACAGAATGTGTATCAATGCCCAAAGGATGAATGCGAAGTAGCCGCCAAAGTGAAGGCTGCCGATCTGCGCGACCGCGCGGTTTCGGCCGATGATCGCCATCGAGCCTTTGTCCTTGTAGGAGAAGGGCGCTCGCGCCGGCACCGTTTCGCCACGAGCGCGCGCTTTGATCTCGGCCGCGATGAGCCGGCCGACGTACGCCCCACCTTGAAGGGCACCCTGCGCCACACCAGGCACCGGTTGTTCGGTCGCCCGGTCGACGAGGTGAGCGAGGTCGCCAGCGACGAAGACGTTGGGATGCCCGGAAATGCTCAAGTCATCTTCGACCAGTACTCGGCCCATGCGATCGAGCTCGACACCGAGCGTTCCGGTGATGGGCGATGCTTTGACGCCGGCAGCCCAGAAGACGTTATTGGCGTCGATACGAATCGTGCCGTCAGGCGTCTCGGCCGTGAGCCCCTTCTCGTCGACGTCGGTCACGCGCGTGTTGAGAATGATCTCGACCCCTAGACCCTCGAGGTCGCGCTGCGCTCGCTCGGAAAGGTCGGGTGGGAACGCCGTGAGAACTCGATCTGCGAAGTCGAGGACGATGATGCGGGTCGTTCGGGTGTCGATGGAGCGAAAGTCGCGCCGGACAGAGTCTGCAATCTCTGCGAGGGCGCCGGCCATCTCAACTCCGGTCGGCCCCGCGCCAACGATGGCGAAGGTCAGCGCAGCACGTTTGGCGGCCTTGTCTTGTTCGAATTCGGCCTGCTCGAACGCCAAGAGAAACCGAGCGCGAACATCGGTCGCCTCGTCGATGGTCTTGAGTCCTGGGGCATACTTCTTCCAATCATCGTTCCCGAAGTAGTTGGTCTCGAGGCCAGCGGCGAGCACGAGGTAGTCGTAGGTGTAGGGCTCTTCGCTAAGCACCACGTTTTGGTGCCTGAGATCGATGCTATCGACCTCGTTCATGAGCACTCGGCAGTTCTTCTGCCCGCTCACCACGCTGCGAATCGGAGCGGCGATCGTCCCCGGATGGAGCGCTGCGGTGGCGACTTGGTAGAGGAGGGGCTGAAAGAGATGGTGATTGTGCTTGTCGATCACCACGACGTTCGCATCCGCCCGTCGCAATGCGCGAGCGGCCGCCACACCTGCAAACCCGCCTCCAATGATGACGACACGTGGTTTCGAAGGGTCCATGGGAGGGTTCTAGCGCCACCTGCACCAAGCCGGAAGAGGGGTATGCTTCGGCCATGATCTGCGTCACTAACCGCATTCCCGTGGCCGAGGGCTACGAAATCGACTTCGAAGACCGCTTTCGCAAGCGCGTTCACCTCGTCGACCAAGCGCCGGGGTTCATCCGGAACGAGGTCCATCGGCCCAAGCCCATGAGTCTGGATCACCAATCGGGCGAATGGTCAGCAGGTCCGGCAGGCACCGGCTACTACGAGGTAAAGACCTGGTGGGCCTCCTTCGATGACTTCGTAGCCTGGACGAAGAGCCCCTCGTTCGCGGAAGCGCACCGAAACCGTCCTCCAAAAGACATGTTTCGTGGACCGAACGAGCTCACCATTCACGAGGTGTTTCTCAACACCGACGACGCAACCCCGAGCGCGGGCTGAGTGCTCGCACCGTGCCCAAACGACCCGAGGATCCGGTGAAGAGGCGTCTATGGATCACCCTGATCGTGTTGCTCTTCTTGCTGGTCGCGGTCGCTGGGCTCATCGCGACGTTGGGAGGTGAAGACGTGTCCTATGAAAGCCCAAGCTATCGCGTCGTCGAGTCGATCGGCGATGTAGAGATTCGGGAGTACGCGCCCTATCTGGTTGCGGAAACGGAGGTCGACGGCCCGCTCGAAGACGCCGGCAGCCAAGGCTTTCGGATTCTGGCGAAGTACATCTTCGGCGACAACCAAGGCAATCGGAAGGTCTCGATGACGGCACCCGTCAGTCAGGAGCGAAAGGCGTCCGCCAAGATCGCGATGACGGCACCCGTGACGCAGGCGCGCAAGGACGAGCGGTTCACGATCCAGTTCATGATGCCTTCGAAGTACACGCCCGAGACCCTCCCCACCCCGAACGACTCGCGCATCCAGATCCGCGAGGTGCCGGGGCGCACGCTTGCCGCCGTCCGCTACTCCGGTAGATGGTCGAAGTCGAACTACGACACGCACCTCGAAGAGTTGCTTCAGACGCTCGAACGGAACGGCTTCGAGCCCGTCGGGGAGCCGCTTTGGGCCCGCTACGACCCGCCGTTCAAGCCCTGGTTCATGCGACGCAACGAGATCCTGACTGCCTTTCGCCCATCTGAAGCGCCCTGAACGCCATTGTGTTTTTGCCGGGCCGCGAGCACACTCGTCGAGACCATGAGCGACGTCGCTGCAGACAACCTCGGATTCGTGGAGTGTTGGAACGAGATTCTGACGCCGAAGTGGATTCGTTTCCGGCACCTCCTCTCTGGGAACGGCAAGATCCACAGCGACATCACCTACGAGCACTTCGGCATCCAGCAGGGCGACAAGGTCCTCGACATCGGATGCGGCTTCGGCGAGACAGCGCTCGAGATCAGCAAGCTGGTGGGCCCCAGCGGTGAGGTCGTCGGCATCGACTGCACCGACTCATTCCTCGAGGTCGCCAATCAGGAGCGCGATGAGGCGGGTGTCACGAACGTGCGGTACGAGGTCGGGGATGCCCAGGTGTGCGACCTTCCGGAGAACTACTTCGACGTTGCCTACTCACGCTTCGGAGTGATGTTCTTCCAAAGCGCGGTCCGTGCACTTCGAAACGCGAACCGCTCGCTCAAACCGGGCGGCAAAGTCTGCCTGATCGTCTGGCGCTCGCTTGCCGACAACCCGTGCTGGGGCGCCGCAAAACAAGTGGCCCTTCGCCATTTGCCTGCGCCCGGAGGCGGAGCGTCCACCTGCGGGCCAGGGCCGTTTTCGATGGCAAGCGAAGAGACGGACCGAGCCATGCTCGCGGCCGCGGGCTTCCCCGAGGTCGAGGTCTTCCGCCAAGTCGACGCCGACGTATGCATCGGCCGCGACCTTGAAGAGGCGATCGACTACCAGCTCCTCGTCGGGCCATCGGGCGAAATCGTCCGAGAGGCCGGCGAGCTCGGCCAGCAAAAACTCCCCGCCCTCCGCGAAGACCTCCGCCGCATGATGGAACCCCACCTCCGCCCGGGCGGCGTCTACATGCCCTCAAGCACCTGGTCCATCATGGCTCGCAAACCCATGGGGACAGGCAGCCCCTCCGGAACCTAAACTATTCCGACACCCTGCAGACCCAAGTGCGCACTTTGTCCGCAGCGCGCGTGTCCTCGTCGTTAAGTCGTTGGCGTCCAATTGTCCTTGACCGGAATAGAACATGTTCTAAACTACGTTTAGTTTACATACAGTAAAGTTATGTCCGTTTCGGCGGGCATTGGAGGACCTGTGGAAAACAAGTGCCCAGTGAAGTTCCAGAAGCTCGATTTTTGCGCCCCCGAGACGCACGAGAATCCGTACGAGATGTACGACTACTTCCTTGAGCACGAACCGATTCGCTTCGATGAGCACAACGGCGTTTGGCAGGTGTTCCGGTACGACGACATCGTCACCATTGAGCGTGACACGGAGACCTTCATCAACGGCGAGGGCGTCCGGCCGAACATCCCGCCCGACCCGGGCATGATCTACCAAGACGGCGACCAGCACAGCAGGCAGCGAGCGCTCGTCTCGTCCGGCTTCACGCCTCGTCAGATGCGGAAGATGGAAGACCGTGCACGCGAGATCGTCGTAGAGCTCGTGACGTCGATGCTCGCAAAAGACGAGGTCGAGATCGTCTCCGACCTCGCTGGCGCCCTTCCCGCTCGCCTGATCGCCGACATGCTCGACATCCCCGAAGAGAAGCGCGCGGCCGTCATGAGCTGGATCAACGAGATGATTCAGGGTGGCTGCGGGCCCGAGTACGTGACGGATGGAGTCAACGACGCCTTCGAGAACTTCTGCAACCATCACGAGGAGATGTACCAGGACCGTATCGCGAAGGGATGCACCGGTGGCGACCTCCTGTCCATCTGGATCAACGCAGAGATCGACGGTGAAAAGCTCGACGAGTCGCAGCTCCTATTCGAGCATGCACTGCTCAACGTCGGAGGTGCCGAAACCACGCGGAGCGCCATCGCCGGCGGGCTCCATCAGCTCTCTCTAGACCCAACCCAGTACAATGCGCTCTACGAAGACCCCTCGCTGATCGGAAACGCAGTAGAGGAGATCATTCGCTGGGTGTGCCCGTTCGTGAACATGTACCGAACGGCGACACGCGACTACGAGCTTCACGGCCAGGTCATCAAAGAGGGCCAGCAAGTGGGCCTCACCTATCCGGCCGCAAACCGCGACCCGCGCAAGTTCAAGGACCCACACAAGTTGAACATCTTCCGCGATTTCTCGAAAGAGGCGCGTCATCTCTCGTTCGGTCTCGGCCCGCACTTCTGCCTCGGCGCGTCCCTCGCGCGAATGGAGCTGCGCCTGTCCCTCGAGGAGATGACTCAGCGGGTCAAGTCGATCCGAATCCCTGAAGGCAAAGAGCCGGAGTACGTGAAGTCATCGTTCACGCGTGGGCTCACGACGTTCCCCGCCATTCTCGAACCCCGATAAGGAGGGATGGTGGCGAGAGAAACTGCTCTCGAACAGACCCCGTACGAGCTCCTTGGAGGCGATGCGGGCGTACGAAAGCTCGTCGCCGACTTCTACGAGCTGATGAACACCCTTCCGGATGCCGCCCCCATCCGCGCCATGCACAAGGGAGACCTCAGCGAGATGACCGACAAGCTCGGCACGTTTCTCATCGGTTGGATGGGCGGGCCGCAGCACTATCAGGAGCGGTTTGGACGAATCATCATCCCGCTCGCACACCGGCCGTTCTCGATCGGCCCCGCCGAACGGGATCAGTGGCTCATGTGCATGGAGGGCGCTCTCGACAACGCGTCCCTCGAGGAACCGATGAAAGTGCGACTCATGGATTCATTCGGACGGATGGCCGAGATGTGCCGCAACAAAGACTGACGTAAGAAGGGGTAAGCCATGAAGATCGTATTCGACCGAAGCCGCTGCAAACTCCACGCACAGTGCCGTGGGGCCGCCCCCGAGTTGTTCGACTTTGCGCCCGACGGAAGCCTCGTCGTGCTGAACGAGAATCCGCCCGAGGAACTCCGCGAAGCTGCGCAAGACGCCGTCGACGCTTGCCCCGAGCAGGCTATCTCGCTCGAGGACTGAGCCCTTGGGAGCGGGCCTCGTCGCTGGTGACGACGGGCATGTCAGGTGCTGGTGGTGCACTGGTGCGCCCGACTATGCGGCGTACCACGACGAAGAGTGGGGTCGGCCAGTCCACGACGACGTGCGGCTCTTCGAGAAGATCTGCCTCGAGGGGTTTCAGTCGGGACTGAGCTGGCTCACGATCCTTCGCAAGCGCGAGAATTTTCGACGGGCGTTTGCCGGGTTCGACCACCATCGCGTGGCGCGCTTCAATCAGCGAAGCGTCGACCGCCTCCTCGGCGACGCCGGTATCGTCCGCCATCGAGGCAAAATCGAGTCTACCATCAACAACGCGAAGCGCGCGGTCGCGTTGGAGAAGGAGTTCGGCTCACTTTCCGCGTTCTTTTGGGACTACGTGCCGCCACAGAGCGAACGCCCACGGAAGATGACGCACGGCGCCCTGATGAAGCTCGCCAAGACTCCTACCTCTGCGGCCCTCAGCAAAGAGCTGAAACGCCGTGGCTGGACGTTCGTCGGCCCAACCACCGCCTACGCGTTCATGCAAGCGATGGGCCTAGTGAACGACCACATGGAGGGTTGCTTCGTGCGCGATCGCATCGCAAACACTCCGAGTGTTTGAGCTAAGCAACGTCATTTACGGCAACGAGATTCGAGCCTGGCTAATAGCCCTTGGCATCACGCTTGCGGTGTTCATCGGCCTGCGCCTGGTCGAGCAGATCCTGATCGTCCGAATCCAGCGCCTCACGGCCAAAACCCAAACGATCATCGACGACGTCGTCGTCGGGGCGCTCCGAAAGACCAAGCTGGTCTACCTGTTCATAGTCGCGCTCTATCTGGGCTCTCTAGGGCTCACGCTTCCGGCGGGCATTCGCGCCATCGATTGGCGAGTTCTCATGGTGGCGACCCTGCTTCAAGCGGGCATCTGGGCGAGCGCGGGCATCACGATGTGGCTGGCGCACTACAGCGCCAACGAGGAAGACGGCGCGAACCGCACCACGATGAACGCACTGAGCTTCCTGGTTCGGATCGCGCTCTGGACGACCGTGCTGCTCCTGATCCTCGACAACCTGGGGGTCGACGTCACCGCGCTGGTGACAGGCCTCGGCATCGGCGGCATCGCGATCGCCCTGGCCGTGCAGAACGTACTGAGCGATCTCTTCGCCTCGCTCTCGATCGTCCTCGACAAGCCATTCGTGAACGGCGATTTCATCGTCGTCGGCGAGATGGCCGGCTCGGTCGAGCATATCGGCATCAAAACCACGCGGATTCGGAGCATCTCCGGCGAGCAACTCGTCTGCTCCAACAACGACCTTTTGACGAGCCGTATCCGCAACTTCGGCCGAATGAACGAGCGTCGCGTCGTTTTCTCGCTCGGCGTCACCTACCAAACGCCAGCGGAGAAGCTCGAGGGGATCCCCGCGCTCATTCGGGAAGCCGTGGAAGGCCAGTCGAACGTGCGATTCGACCGATCTCACTTCGCGAGTTACGGCGATTCCGCCCTCAACTTCGAGAGCGTCTACTACGTCGAGTCGTCCGACTACGCGCAGCACATGGACATCCTCCAGGCGGTTAACCTGTCGATTTACCGTGGCTTTGCTGCCGCAGGTATCGAGTTCGCGTATCCCACACAAACTGTTTTTCTCGAGAAAGCTGAAACATCCGGGACCCGGTGACGTTAAGCAGCTGAGCCTTAGATGGAGAGGTGAAGCGATGAAGAGCTTGCGCACGATTTTGATGGGAATCCCGATTCTGGCCGTCGCCATCTTGGTGGCGATTGCCGCGTCCTCGTCACGAGCCGAATCGCCTCCTCCTAAGGACGAGCAAGTAGCCAAGAGCACGCCGGCGAAGGGTGGCAAGCTCGCGAAAGCGACCTTCGCCGGCGGGTGTTTTTGGTGTATGGAGCCGCCCTTCGAGAAGCTTCCAGGTGTAGTCAGCGTCACCTCGGGCTACACGGGCGGACCGGAAAAGGGCCCCTCGTACAAGGAGGTCAGCTCTGGACGCACCGGACACGTCGAAGCGGTGCAGGTCGAGTACGACCCAACGAAAATCAGCTACCAATACTTGTTGAAGGTGTTCTGGCGACAGATCGATCCGACGGATGACGGCGGCCAGTTCGCAGATCGCGGCAAGCAGTACCGCACGGCGATTTTCGTGCGAAATCGGCAGGAGCGAAGCCTCGCAGAGGCATCGAAGGCCGAGCTCGCAAAGAGCGGAATCTTCGACGAGCCCATCGTCACGGAAATCCGCTGGGCCCAGCCGTTTTATGCCGCCGAGCCCTACCATCAGGACTACTACAAGAAGAATCCGAGCCACTACAAGCAATACCGGGTCGGTTCGGGGCGCGAAGGGTTCTTGAAATCCGTCTGGGGCAAGCGACCTCTCGAAGCCCCCGAAAAGCCAAAAGGAAAGGTCTCGATGACTGACGACACCAAGCGATACGACAAGCCCGCATCGGACGAGCTGAAGAAGGAGCTCACCCCCCTCCAGTACGCGGTCACTCAAGAAGAAGGCACCGAGCCGCCGTTTCGCAACGAGTTCTGGGACAACAAGACAGACGGCATCTACGTAGACGTGGTGAGCGGGGAGCCACTGTTCAGCTCCACGGACAAGTTCGACAGCGGGACCGGATGGCCAAGCTTCACAAAGCCCATCGAGAAGGCGAACGTGAGCGAGCACGTCGACCGAAAGCTGATGATGAGCCGCACGGAAGTTCGGAGTAAGCACGGCGACAGCCACCTCGGACACGTCTTCCCCGACGGCCCGGGTCCAAGCGGTCAACGCTATTGCATCAACAGTGCATCGCTTCGCTTCATTCCGAAGGAGAAGCTGGCTGAAGAAGGCTACGGCGAGTACCTGTCTCTGTTCGAGTAAGCGCGTGACCTTTCGCGATCGCATTAGGCCCTGGGTTCAAGACTTCGCCATGGGGTTCATGGATCCGATGAGGGCCGAGACGGTGCGCGAGGCGCGCGGCGAGGTGCTCGAAATCGGTTTCGGAACTGGGAGGAATCTCGCCCACTACGCGAGCGGGGTGCACTCCGTCCACGGTGTCGATCCGATGCTCACGGTGGGGATGACTCGTGTCGCACGCCGCATCGATTCCGCACCCTTTCCGGTCGAGCGCTTCCCGTTGAGCGCGGACAAGAGTCTTCCATTCGATGCCGGACGCTTCGACTGTGTCGTCACGACCTGGACCCTATGTTCCATTCCCGACGCGGACGCTGCGCTTGCAGAAATGCGGCGGGTGCTCAAACCGGGCGGCCGGTACTTATTTCTCGAGCACGGAAGGGGCCGGAACGAAGCGACGATACGCTGGCAGGAACGGCTCAACCCACTCTGGAATCGCCTCACTGACGGCTGCAACATCAATCGCCCGATCGACGATCTCGTCAGCCGCGCAGGGTTTGCGCTCGACTCGGTCAGCGAGTTCAAGGCCCCCGGGCCGAGCCTCACATCGCACATGTATCGCGGGGTCGCGACCCGCATCTGAGGGAGTGCTAGCCTCCGGGCGATGAAGGTCCATCCGGCAAACGGGATCGTCCAACTCGGCGAGACCCAGCAAGACAAGGAGCGCTCGTCGTGGAGCTAGAGAAGGTCGGAACGAAGTTCCCAGGGTTTCTCTATCGACGTCAGCCGCGCAACGTCTATTGGGAGACGACGATCTCCTGCGACCTCGCGTGCCAGCACTGCCGAGCGAGCGCCATCCCGCATCGCGATCCAAGGGAGCTGACCACCGAGCAGGGCAAGGCTCTGATGCGAAGCGTACAAGAGCTCGGGAGCATGTTGGTTCTCACCGGCGGTGACCCGCTGAAGCGACCCGACATCGCAGAGCTGATCGAGTACGGCCGCTCGCTTCCGATTCATGTCTCCATCACGCCGAGCACGACGCCGCTGCTGACCGAGCCGACGGTCGCCCGTTTTCGCGAACTCGGCGTCAGCGCGATGGGCGTCAGCCTCGACGGGCCTACGGCCGAGGTTCACGACGCGTTCCGGAACGTCCCAGGGACGTTCGACTATTCCATGCACGCTCTCCAATGGGCACGGCAGTACGGTATCTCGGTGCAGGTCAACACGACGATCACGGCTCAGACACTGCCCCACGTTCAGGCCATGTACGAGCTGTTGAAGAACACCGCCGCACCACCCGTCCGGCGCTGGAGCCTATTCCTGCTTGTCCCCGTGGGCCGAGGAAGCGAGCTCCACACTCCGAGCGCAGACGACGTGGAACGACTCTTCGGGTGGGTGTACGAGATTTCGAAAGATGCGCCGTTCCGCGTAGGGACTACGGAGGCGCCACACTACCGCCGGTACTGGATTCAGCAGAAACTCGCCGACGGGATGACGCTCGAAGATGTACAGGCGCGGGCGCGCGCCATGTCGTTCGGCATTCGCGACGGCAACGGGGTGATCTTCGTGTCTCACCTCGGCGAGGTGTACCCGGCGGGTTTTCTCCCCTACCCGCTCCTCGGCAACGTCAAGGAGCAGCCGCTCGACGAGATCTATCGCGAGTCGAGCTCGCTCCACGAGATTCAGGACCCCGACAATTATCGAGGCCGTTGCGGCCGATGCGAGTTCAAGTACGCATGTGGCGGTTCGAGGGCGCGGGCCTACGCCATGACGGGCGACCCGCTCGGCGAGGACCCGCTGTGCGCCTACGAACCAGGCGCCCCGGCGGCCTGACTCAGTCTTTCTTGGGAAGCCCGAGCGCGCGATCGGCGATCAGGTTCATTAAGAGGTTATTGAAGACGTAGACCGTGCCCTCACGAAGCTTTCGCTCGACGTGGTACTCGGAAGCAAGGGCCCAACCTCCGTAGGTCGTGAGCGCAGCCCGGGTCGTCTCCCACGCCGCCTCGGAAGCCAGAACCTTGGCCATGGCAGAGCGCGGCACCGCTTCCTTGCCCGCATCGACGAGATCGAGAACGTCCCAGCGCATGAGATCGGCCGCCTCCACCTTCGCGTAGGCCTGCACGAGGGGATACTGGATCCCCTGGTTCACACCGATGAGCTGCCCGAACGTCTTCCGTGTCTTGGCGTACTCGATGCTCTGGTCGAGCAGGAATCGCGCATTGCCAATCGCCTCGGCGGCAGCGAGGACACGCCGAATGACGAAGCCCTTCATGAGACAGGCGAGGCCTTCGCCAACCGCGCCGATGCGGGCGCTGTCATGCACGCGCAGCTCGTCGATGAATAAGCTCGAGGTCATGCGGTGAGCAACCATGTCGATGGGGTGCATCTCCACTCGGTCGCTCACCTCGTCGAGGTCGAGGAGGAAGAGCGTGGTCCCCTCCTCTGCTCTGGCGAGCAAAATCAGCAAGCGGGTGTGCGCAGCAAAAGAGATCATCACCTTGCTTGCGTTCAGCACCCAATGGTCGCCGTCACGCCGCGCGGTGCTCGCGAGCTCTTTCATGTTGGCGCCGCTATCGGGCTCGGTAGCTGCCACGGTGAGGAAACGGATGTCGCCGCTCGCGACGCCAGGCAAATAGCGTCGCTTCTGCTCCTCGCTTCCGTTGAGAACCAAGGTGCGGCAGATCGACATCTGCGCGTTGAGCGAGGATGCATCGCCTCCCGCTCGGTTGACCTCCTCGACGAGCACCGAAGCGACTCGAGCGCCCGCTTCGACGCCACCATAGGCCTCCGGAATGAACGTGCCGAAAAAGCCGGCCGCCCCCATCGTATCGAAGAACTCGGTCGGGAACGCGCGGTCGGCGTCGACTCGCCGCCAATACTCCGGCCCGAATTTCTGCATCATCGGGGCGAGCGCCGCGCGGACCTCTTCGAGGGCGGAGTCGTTCGGTGATCTAGGCGCCATCAAGCCTGAGCTTTGCATCGACCCGGCTACGCCGCCAACAAGTCGCGCAGCGCGTCGTAGACCTCGGGATGATTCGCGATGTGGATGTGATTCATGCCGGGAAAAACGGCGCCGCCTGAGAAGTGAATCCGTCGGGCCGCCTCGGGAGCCTCCCCGGAGGCGCTCGGCAGACGGACCATCAGATCGCCAAGCAAATGCCCGAGCGGATGCTCGGGGTCTCGCGAGATGGTCGCAGCAAGGAAGTAGTACCCCACGCCGTCGACCAAGGGAACGTTGCGGCGCGCATCAGCGAACACCTCGTCTGGATCTTTGCCCGCCCACTCTTCGTCGACGATATAGCCGTAGCGAAGATCCTTCACGCCATCGCTTCGCCCGTTGAGGAGCTCCGCTGGCACCTGAGCACCGGCAGCCTCCACCCGCTGCAACACGTGGGTGAGCACATTGACCGCCTTCTCGAGCGGGGCCCCCAGATGGGGCGAGCCGATGCAAGCCACGTGGCGCAAGAGCGTTGCCCAAGGCTGGTCGTGCTCCCTCGCATAGTGGGCGGCGCTCCGTGCGACCAGGCCTCCCATGCTGTGGCCGACCAACGTGATCTCCTCGACCGGCACCGGGTACGCGTCGACCACCTCCGTGATCAGCTGGGCGAGCCGCTTGCCGTTCTCGGAGATGTGAAGGCCGGTGTTGTAACGAAGGTAGACCGGTGTGTAGCCGAGGTCGTCGCGGAGTCGGGTCCCGAACGTGACGTCGGGATCGCCATAGTGCGCCTCCGAGGACAGGCTCCACAGCCACTCGGTCGCGGCCAGGCTGTGAACGAACACGCAAAGCTTCCCAGTCGGGCTCGGAAAGGCCGCGGCGAAGGCGTCGGAGGTCGTGGGTAGATGACGACCGTGATGCCGGAGTGTCATCCCGAGGTCGAGGCGGCTGTTCTTGCGCGCCAGATAGTCGCCCCAGAAGCCATTGAGCGACGCCTGTGCATAGTCGACATACCAACTCGCCGTGCCCGCCGCCGACGAACGGATGGGCGTCGCGAGCTCGCTCGATTCGTCGCTCGTAGGCAGGCTGGCCTCGGCAAAGTCGGCCGCGGCGTTCACGGCAAAACGGGTGACCCCATTGACCGTCCGAATCGATTCGAAGGTGACAGACGAGATCGCGGTCTGAATCCCGGTGACGACCTGCGCCGTGCTCTTCGCCGGCTCGATGGGTGCGAAGCGGCGAACGCTCCGCTCGACGACCGCGTCGTGCGTGCGCTCGACCAAGTTGGCCGTCTCCTCGACGACATCGAAGACGAGATCGATGAATCCGCGAAATCTTCGCATGGCGGAGTATGGACCGCTTGAAGGGTGGCAGGCAAAGTGCTCCACTACCTGGCATGTTTAAGCAGACTTCTATAGCGCTGGTTCTGACGGTCGGGCTCCTCGGCTCGCTTGGATGCAAGAACAATGGCCCCGTTCCGGGCTCTGAGAACGGTCCAAGTGCCGCTCGCCCCAAGGTCGGCACCGCTGAAACCAGCGGCGCCCACCCCGGCGCAGCCAACCAACATCAAGGCAGCGATCCCCACGCAGGCCTCGCCATGAACGCGGCGCCGGGCGGAGCCGAGCCCCAGATAGACGCAGCGGGCTTGCTCGACGTGGGCGCGATCAAATTCAAGGTGCCGAGCGGCTGGAGCGTCCGTACCCCGAAGTCGTCGATGCGGCGTGCACAGCTCGAAGTGAGCGGAGACAAAGGACCCGCCGAGCTCGTGGTGTTCTACTTCGGTCCCCAGGGCGCGGGGAGTCCCGAAGACAACATCGACCGTTGGGTTGGTCAGTTCAGCAATCAGGACGGCTCCCGAGTAGAGAATCCGAGCCTCGCCCTGGTGAAGGCCGGCGACCAAGAGATCACCCGGGTGGAGGTCGCGGGCCGGTACGCCAACACGATGGCGCAGCCGGGTCAGGCGGCCGCCGAACAATCCGGTCAACGACTGATCGCGGCGATCGTGCAGAGCGCGGACGGACCCTACTACTTCAAGTTCCTCGGTCCGGACGAGACCGTCACTGCCCAGGCGAAAGAGTTCGACGGGCTTCTTCAGTCGATCGTCGCGAGCCAGTAGCAGCGAAGCGAACGAACGCTGATCTGCAGGCCCAAATCGTGATACGAGGCATGCATGCGCGTTGACACATTCACCGGCGAGAACAACGACTGGGGCCTGCTCGCCCAAGAGGCTCAGAGAGCGGAGGCCTGCGGATTCGACGGGTTCGCCATTCCCGAGATCACGGGCGACCCCATCCTGAACGCTGCGATGGTTGCGCAGGCGACCGAGCGTATTCAGGCCCGTACTGCGATTGCGGTCGCCTTTCCGCGAAGCCCCATGGTGGTCGCAGAGCAAGCTTGGTCGATTCAGCGGAATAGCGGAGGTCGCTTCGCGCTGGGGCTCGGGACACAGGTAAAGGCGCACAACGAGCGCCGCTTCAGCACGCCATGGAAAGCGCCGCGAAGCCGCATCGTGGAATATGTCGAAGCACTGCGAGCCATCTGGCGTTGCTGGGAGCTCGGCGAGCGCCTCGACTATCAGGGCGACCACTATCAGTTCTCGCTGATGACCCCAGAGTTCACACCGCCGAAGTCGAACCTGCCGATGGTGCCGGTTTACCTCGCAGCGGTCCGGCCGCGTACGCTCGAATCGGCCGCGGCCGTCGCCGATGGGCTACGTCTGCATGGCTTTTGCACCTCGAAGTACTTCAAGGAAGTGGTCGGACCCGCAATCGATCGCGGCCTCGCTTCCACCGGGCGCTCCCGAAGCGAGCTCGACGTGTGCGGCGGCGGATTCATCATGACCGGACCCGACGAAGCCACCGTGATGAAGAACCGCGAATGGGTTCGGTATCGGATCGCGTTCTACGCATCGACGCCGGCCTATCGACCCGTGATGTCGCTCCATGGCTGGGACGATCTTGCTGAGAAGCTCCTCACCATGACCAAGACCGGCCAGTGGAAGAAGATGGCTGCGGAGATTCCGGACGATGTGCTCGACGAGTTCTGCGTATACACGACGTACGATGAGCTTCCGCGTGCAATCGAGGCCCGATTCGGCGGCACCTCTGACACGGTCGAACTCGCTATCGAAACAGACACCGACCTCGAGCTTGCTCGGGACCTGCTTTCGCGGGTACGCGCCATTCCGAGCGCGTTCGAGGCGCCCGCCAACCACTACGCCTAGCGCTTGCTGAGCACCAGGAGCGCGCTCTCGGCAGCGAGGTTCGGGTCTTCGTCTTCACCGATGATGCGGCCGTGTGAGTCGTCGAAGTACCGAGCATCCTCGACGGTAACGCCCATCTTCTCGCAGAGCTCGAGCATGTCGCGAATCGAAGGGAAGCGACGGTTCGGGGTGTTGTACCACTCGTGGGAGTACGGGCCGGGGGCTTTGGGTGCTCGGCCTTCGAGCCCAAACATCTCCCGAAGAGTCCGATGGGCGAAGTTGGTGAAGCCGACGATCGCTCGCCGACCAACGCGAAGCGCCTCTTCGAGCAGATGCTCTACGTTAGGGACGACCTGAAGGGTCGAAGAGAGCACCACGTAATCGAAGCGGTCGTCGGCGAACTCGGGCAAGCCGACATTCAGATCGTAGTCGATCGCGTCGATGCCGTGCTGCATGGTAGCCGCGATGAGAGAGGTGCTGACCTCGACGCCGCAAAGGAGCGGGGCGCCGCGCATCTTCAGCCGAGCCAAGAGGTCGCCCTCGCCGCAGCCGAGGTCGAGGACCGAGCTCCCCGGCGGAATCAGCTCGAAAATACGATCGTCTTCGAGGGACTGGCGTGGCGTCGGCGGAGTCGCCGCGCCGAGTTTGGCCGCCACCAATGGAGCGAAGGCCTCGATGTCCTTCTTGAGAAGAAAGCTATCGTGGCCGCCGTCGGTGTCGATCTCGCAGTACGATACGGATTGCCCGAGCGTGGTCATCAGCGCGACGAGCTCGCGAGACTGGCTCGGCGGGAAGAGCCAATCGCTCGAGAACGAGACGACCAGCCAGTCGCACTGAGCTGGCCGGAACGACGCCAAGCGTGCTTCACGCGTGTCGCCGAGGTCGAAGTTGTCCATCGCGAGCGTCACGGCGACATAGGAGTTGGCGTCGAAGCGCCCCACGAATTGCTTGCCCTGATAGGCGAGGTACGACCCGACGGAAAAACGCTTCTCGAAATCGGTGAGGATGTCGCGGGGGGCATGCCGATCGAGGTCGAACTTCCGAGTCATGGCCTCGGACGAAAGATAGGTGATATGGCCGAGCATGCGGGCGAGTGCGAGGCCCGTCCGCGGATACTCGCCGGTGTCGTAATACTGACCACTGTGGAAGCTCGGGTCCGTTTGGATGGCGTTGCGACCGACGACGTCGAAGGCGATGGCCTGCGCGGTTAGACGTGCCGAGGCCGCGATGACGACTGCGGTTTCGACGTAATCGGGGTGGCGCGTGGCCCAGCTCAAGACCTGGTGACCACCAAGTGAGCCCCCAACGACCGCGCGGAGCCGCGTGATGCCCAGCAAATCGACGAGCCTCTTCTGTACGTCCACCATGTCTTCGACGGTGACGAGCGGAAAGTCACTCCCGTACGGCCGGCCGGTCACCGGGTTGACCGTGACCGGACCAGTAGTGCCTCGGCAGCCACCAAGGATGTTGGAGCAAATGACGAACAGACGATCCGTGTCGACGGCCTTGCCCGGACCTATGACGTTGTCCCACCAGCCCGGTTCGTCGTCCTCGTCGTGGCGAGCCGGGTGCGAATCACCGGTAATCGCATGACAGATGAGAACGGCATTGCTCCGGTCCTCATTGAGAGTCCCATAAGTCTCGTAGGCGACCTCGACGCCAGGAAGGGTCTCGCCGTGGTGGAGCCGAAGAGGCTCCGGAAACACGGCGGCCTTCACGTGGCGAAGGGGCGCCCCGGTCCGCATCGAATCCGTACTTTCGAATTGATCGACCACGGCAGCGGGCTAGCTCACCCCGCGGCGACTGCAAGCGCTTGATCGATGTCGGCGATGATGTCGGCGACATCCTCGATGCCGACCGAGACGCGAATGTACTCGGGGACCACACCGGTCTGTTGCTGCTCCTCGGGGCTGAGCTGCTGGTGGGTGGTCGACGCAGGATGAATGACCAGCGTCTTCGCGTCACCGATGTTGGCGAGGTGCGAGCAGAGCTTCACCGAGTTGATGAACTTCTTACCCGCCTCCATGCCGCCCTTGATGCCGAAGCCGAGGATCGCGCCCTTCCCGTCGGGGAGGTAGTGATTCGCGCGCTCGTGATCGGGATGACCCGGCAAACCCGGGTAGTTCACCCACTCCACCGACTCGTGGGCTTGGAGGTGCTCGGCGACGGCCTGAGCGTTCTCGCAATGCCGCGGCATACGCAGATGAAGAGTCTCAATCCCTTGCAAGAACAGGAACGCTGCAAAGGGGCTCATGGCTGCGCCCGTGTCGCGGAGCCAGTGTGTCCGCGCTTGCACGTTGAAAACGATGTTGCCCATCGGTGCGAGCGCATCGGCGAGGACAGCTCCGTGGTAGTTCGGCGAAGGCCCGCAAAACTCCGGCCACTTCTCCCGGTTCTCGGTCCACTGGAAGTTGCCCGAATCGACGACGCAGCCGCCGATGTGAGTGCCGTGGCCGCCAATGAACTTGGTGGTCGAGTAGACGTTGATGTCGACGCCGTGCTCGAAGGGGCGAAAGAGGCAGGGCGTCATGACGGTGTTGTCGCAAATGACCGGGATGGCCCCGTGGGGCGCAGTATGCGCAGCTTCAGTGATGGCCTTGAAGTCCGGCACGTCGTTCTTCGGGTTACCGATCGATTCGATGTAGACGAGACGAGTATTCTCGTCGACGAGGTCGTGGATCTGCTCGGGCTGGTTCGGATCGAAAAAGCGCACCTCGACTCCGAGGTTCTTCATCGTGTTGTTGAAGAGCGTCCACGTGCCCCCGTAGAGGCTAGTCGCTGAGATGAAGTTCTGACCCGAGTGACAGAGGGTGAGAATCGCCGCGTTGATCGCGGATTGACCGGAGGCAAACGCGAGCCCCGTAACCCCCCCATCGAGCGCGGCCAGACGCTTCTCGAGTACGTCGCAGGTCGGGTTCATGATGCGGGAGTAGATGTTGCCAAACTCGGCAAGGCCAAACAGCGCGGCGGCGTGGTCCGTGTCGTTGAAGACGTACGACGTGGTCGCGTAGATGGGCACCGCGCGCGCGTTGGTCGCGGGGTCGGGTTCCTGGCCTGCGTGCAGCGCACGGGTACCGAGGCCGTAGTTCTCTTCGGTCATGGCGGTTTCCTTCGTCTATTCGCTCAGGCGAGAGCGCTGGGGGTCGGGAATCATAGCGGCTTTGTGCCCCACCTCACAAGGCAGATCCTTTGGGCCCATCGCACGTATTTACCCACATGAAATCAAAACTCGCGAGCATGGGCCCACCAGATTTGCCAGAATCTTGGAGGAGGCGGGGGACACGGATGGAAGCAGGCAGCCACGATTCATTGGCCGACCAGCTCTTGGAGCTGCAGTCGATTCAGGAGGCCCGAGTGGCGTCCGAACAAGAGGCGCGGCTACAGGCCGCTGAAGAGGCGCGACGCCGAGCCGACGAGGCCGCTCGTCTGCGCCGCGAAGAAGAGGCTGCGAGACTCGCTGCGGAAGAGGAAACTCGACTCGCCACCGAACGCGCTGCGCGCGAAGAAGAAGAGCGGCGCCTTCGAGAAGCGAAAGAGGCGGAGCTTCGTGTGCACCTCGAAGAGCAGGCGAAAGCCCGCGCGGCAGAGCAGGAGCGCTTGCTCTCGCATGAAAAGGAGCTCGCTGCGATTACCGCCAGCGAGCGCTCAAAGGCGCGCAACCGAAAGATCGCCATCGGAGTGAGCGTGGCAGTCGTACTCGGCGCACTCGCCAGCTATGCCTTTGCGATCAAGCCCGCGCTCGAAGAGAAGGCGCGGGAAGCGCAGCTCGCGCGCCAAGAGCATCAGCTCGCGCTCGAAGAGAAGCGACGCATGGAGGAGAAGCTCGCGAAGGAACGTGAGCGTCTCCAGGGCGTTGAGAGCGAGAACGATCGCCTGGAACAACGCATGAAGGACCGGGAGCAGAGGGACCGCGAGCGCGCAGTGCGCAACAAGGAACGCCCCAACAAGCCCGCCGCGCCAAAGAAGCAACGCTGCGCACCCGACGATCCGCTCTGCGGCCTGGACCTCGGCGACTAGCGTCGCTCAGGGAAGCGTGATTACGAAATCGCCCTCGTTGCCGAGCGGAGGGCCGGTGAGAACCGGGTCCCACTTGGTTTCGCCGAGCACGTGACGCTCGCCGAACGCGAGCAGATAGGCAGCGAGCACCGGAACGGAGTCGCGTGTGTCGATGAACTCCGGCGCGCAGCCATCTTGCTCAGCGTCGCTGATGAAGAGCTCGAGGATCGCTGGGTCGAGGTCGTGGCAGACGGAAATGAAGCTGTAGTGCGCGCCCTCGGGCATCTCGACCCAGAGGTCATCGGGGTCGTCAATGCCAGCCCAAGACGGCTCGGCAGACTCCTCTTGCGTCGTGGTCTGGTCCAGGCGGCCGGTCATCAACATCGTCGGCATGCCTAGCTTGCCGAGCTCGCCCTCGGCGAAGCGGATCGCGGGCGCCTGGGGCGCAAGGGCGATGACGCGAGAATCACCGAATCCTGCGCGGTAGGCCGCCTCGACAGCCGGATCTCGATAGATTTCACAGTCGACGCTCATCGAGCCCTCACAGGCCTCGAGGGTCGCATCGATGTCGACGTCGGCCCCCCCTGCTGCGAAAGCGGTGTAGCCGCCGAAGCTATGCCCGAACACCAACACGCCGCTGGTGTCGGCCTTGCCCTCGAGCTCGTCCCCGCTCAGCCCGGATTCGAAGGCGTCGATGACCGCGCTCACATCGTAGGGTCGATTGAGGGCGACAATCGCGCCCGGATCGAGGGTTCCGAGTCGATCGAGCGCGGTGTTGCCCGTGTGGTTCGGCGCCACGACAATCCAGCCGTGGGAGGCCATTAGCTCGCCGTAGGGGTACGCGGTGAGCCCTTCGCCGCCGTTGCCATGGGAGTAGACGACGAAGGCAAAGCCCTCGTCTTCGTTGACCGGAGGTCCGTCGAGCGCAATGCCCGCCGGCAAGTCGACGATGCCGCCGACGGCGTAGCGCGCGGGGCCGGCACCGGAGTCCGGCGCGGCCGGGTACCAAACGCGCAGATCGAGCGTGCGGTCCTCGCCCGAGGCTGCGGCGCTGTACGTGAGCGGGAACTCGCGAAAGCCGACCTCGTACGAACCCGGCTCGAAGAGCTCGTCGGGGTTGGCTTCGCCGCCGCCGCCAACACCGCCCTCCCCAGCGCCGCCGCCAGAACCTGCCGTGCCTCCAGTGCCCGTGCTGCTCGAATCGCTGCCGCAACCGACGATGGAAGTGAAGAGGAGTGCAGCCGCCGTGACGGCCACGCCAAACGAATAACGGGATCGCATCGGCGGGGAGATTACCTGATCGGCTGCGAGTCCACTAGTCTCGTGCAGCACCGGGCGGACGCCGACGGCCCTAGTGGGACTCCGGGGACGCCTGGAACGCATTCAGACGCTCGATTGTCCCTTGGAAGTTGCGTCGAGGACCCGGACAGCCTACCTGGATTCGAGAAGCTCTAGAGTTCCATCATGCGCGTCACCGACTTCGACCCTTTCAGCGCCTCGACGATCGAGAGCCCGTACGCCTTCTATGAGGCGCTTCGCGAAGAGGCCCCTCTCTTCAAACCGAAGGGCGCCGATTGCTACTACTTGAGCCGCTACGAGGACATCAAGCAAGTGACGATGGACCCGGAGCGCTTCTCTTCGAACATCGTCGCCATCCTCCTCGCAGGTGGCAGCGGCCGCCTCTCGACCTTCGTTCCCCCGAGCTTGCCGTTCGCCCCGCCGGACGTCCTCGCCCTGCAAGACCCGCCGATTCATCGCGTCCAGCGAAAGATCGCCACTGGAGGCCTCGGCAAAGGCTTCGTGCAGGTACTAGAGCCTCAAGTGCGCGCACTGGTGGACGAACACATGGATGCAGTCCTTGCAGCACGCGAGGTCGACTGGATGGAAGCATTCGCTTTTCAGATCCCCATCGCGCTCACGCTCGACATCCTCTCGCTGCCGCGCGACGATGCGATGACCGTGAAGGGTTGGGCCGACCAAGCGATCTCGCTCCTCAGCGGCATCAACACCAGACCAGAGCTCGCCTGGAAGGTGCTGAACGGATTTCGATTCGTTCGCTGGTGCCGCAAGCGCTTCGACGAGGCGGAAGCGCGAAGCCCCAAGCCCGAGTTCATGATGGGGGCCCTGATCGACGCCGTGCGCGAAGGCACGATGACCCGACATGAAGCCGCCGCTGTCGTCCTTCAGATCATCATCGCCGGGAGCGACTCCTCAGCGAGCCTCATGGGCAGCATGGTGCGGCTCCTCGCTCAGAACCCGGATGTCCAAGAAGAGCTTCGTGCGAACCCGGAGCTCATTCCAAACTTCGTCGAGGAGACCCTACGCCTCGAGTCCCCCTTCCAAGGGCACTTCCGCAAGACCAAGGTACCGGTCGAGCTCCACGGCCAAAGCCTGCCCGAAAACGCGCGGGTCATGGTCTTGTGGGCTTCCGGAAATCGCGACCCGAGGAAGTGGCCGAACCCGGACACGATCGACCTGCAACGTGCCGGACCGCGCCAACACCTCGGCTTCGGCTACGGCATCCACCTCTGCCTTGGCGCCCCAATCGGCCGCATGGAAGGCCGCATCGCGATGGAACAACTCATCGAGCGGACGGACTGGGTCGAGCTTGCAGACGGCGATTTTCCTCATCGTCAGAGCGTATTCGTGAGGACCCTGGAGCGCCTGCCCGTGAAGCTTCACCCGAAACGCTAGGCGCGCGCTCGAAAACGAGAACCCGAGGCGATATTGCCATTGGCGAAACTCGGCGATGCCCTATAAAGCTGCGCTATGACAAGGATGCTCCGTGCCCGCTGGGCGCTTTGGGTCGGTCTTTGTGCGCTCGGCGCCGCAGGCTGTGGTTCGGACGGAACGAGTTCGGGCACCGGCGGTTCCGCCGGCACCGGTGGGGGCGGTGGCTCGGCTGGTGGCGGGGGCGGCGCACCAGAACTCTCGTGTGAGGCAGCGGCTGCTTCGGCGACGGATACCTGCCTCGCCGAGGTCAACGCGGCTTGGCAAGCGTGCTACGGCGCAGGCGACGGCCCGTGCCAAGGCGACGAGGCCCCCATTGCCGCAGCGCTGGAGTCATTGAGTGCGACCGTCACCGCGAGCTGCGCGGACGACGAGTTTGGCTCTCTCTCTGTCGATGCGCTGGTTGGACGCCTTCAGGTCGCCTGTTCGTCCGAAGCGGCTTCGCTGGCATCGCGCTCCTATGGCGGCCCTCAGGGCGCCGCATGGGCCGCAGGCACCTCGCAGGACCAGACCTGTTTGCAGGCCGCTCATCAGAGCGCGTCCGTATTCATGGCGGGCGTATTGACGGAAACGAACACCTGCCTCGAGGCAGGCGACTGCGACCCCCTCGAAATCGACGAAGCGGTCGAGAGCCTTCGCCAAATTGCGGCCTCTGACATCTCGAGCGCTTGTCCGGACCTCGCTGCACTCGTCGCGGTGACGACGGACCAGTACCTCGACCGCGCGGAGTACCAAGCGGACTGTGTGGTGGCGACCAGTCACACCGACACCTCGGGTACGGATCTCTCATGCGGCCCGACCCGCGTCACCAGCACGCCGCCGCGGGGCGAGTACATGCAGATCATTCTGGACGAAGAGGAATGGGGCACGCGCTGCGGCGACGGCAGCCCCTTTGCGTTCCAATTGCGGCTTGCTCCGGAAGGCGAGCCGCTCGATCGGGTTATGGTCGGCATGCAGGGAGGCGGCGTCTGTGTCTTCGAGGATGACTGCGCGAACATCCTGGAAAACGCGCCAGGCCTGTTCGAATCGCTGTCGGATGAGCCCCCGCAAAGCGGCATCATGTCGAACGACGCGGAAGCGAATCCGTTCGCCAATTGGACGAAGGTCTACCTCCCCTATTGCAACCAGGACGTCTTCGCCGGCGGCGGCCAGACACAGGAGTTCACGGACTTCAGCGTGGAGCGGTACGGCGCCGTCAACGTGCGCGCCGCGATGCAATACGTGCGAGACCTGGTCTGGCGCTTGCTCGACGAGGAGAGCGACACGGGGTACCGCCCGGACGAGGTGCTCTCGATGTTCGGGGGTTGGTCCGCTGGCGCCTTCGGCACCCTCTACAACTACCACTGGATGCTCGACGACCTGCAGTGGCCACACACCACCGGGTTTCCGGACGCCGCGCTGTCGCTCGATAGCGGTGGCCTGCTCAGCGTGGCGACGCTGGGCACGTTCGCCATCTCGGCTTGGGGCACGCAGCCCTACCTTCCGCCCTATTGCTTCGAGGGTCGCTGCGCCGTCGGTCCTGTTCTGTATGAGGCGACTTCACCTCGCTTGAAGGCGGTCCCA
>Ga0316192_10000210_pt1 | contig 40985 bp, 35 predicted proteins | sample MerIslwburrow_MG_FD_204931 | JGI IMG/M metagenome (GOLD analysis project Ga0316192, IMG submission 204931) | Coastal sediment microbial communities from Maine, United States - Merrow Island worm burrow | ecosystem: Environmental > Aquatic > Marine > Coastal > Sediment | place: USA: Maine...
AAAGACATAAACGTAGTATATGTATAAACTTACGAAAAACCTAGGTTTTTTTAAAGAACAAACATAAATCAGCCTAAATAGTTACCATAACGACTTGGTCACGGGCGCTGCCGTTTTCATTACTATATTTTATGACTCTGTTGATTTAATAGCTTTTTGAACAAATTGTAGCACCTAACTTCAATATCTACGTTGAAAAAATTCACAAAAACAGACTAAATCAACAGACTCATTTTATAAACGGCAACCAATTCGATGAACCCACTTTTTTTGAAAATTACACTGGAGCGGCAGCGTCTCGAAAGCCGAACGTATTAGGCAAAACACACAGCTAAATTTACGAACGAATGCAAAAGTCGCTGGCTAAAGCTATGCGCCACCCAACTCTCAGATTATTGTTTCCGAGGCGCCCGACGTTTTTTACCATAATTTAAGAAGGAGAACTGAACCTGTAAATAATGTTGCTTAAGACTCGAATCGGCTGTGGTGAAAATCGAGAGCGCCGACTTGTAATGAGAAGTCAGTGACCAATATTATCAACTTTTATAGGTAGACGACCATCCAAGTAAACTTTTCAATTTTTGACTTGGATTAAATTTAAAAGCACAGGAACTTCCTCTTCTATCTAAGTAAAAACTGCCAAATCCTGTGAGAGTTACTCCATGTCCTTCACTGAATGTTTTATAGAACGTATCTGTTACTCCCTCTAACCAAATTGAAGCTGTTTTCTCATCAGTCTTCATTTTTACTGCAAGTCTTTGGATGAATTCTTTTTTTGATATTGGACTACTCATATTTTCATTTCTTCAATGTGTTTAGTTCAATCGCTTTACTGGTTGCGGGATTTAAGAACCCAGAAGGTTCGTTGTAGATCTAAAGTTTTCATGAATACACGAACTGAGCCCACATATAGAAGTCGGACGACGTTGGGATTAAGAATAATCGATTATGCAAAGAAATGATTTTGTTTCAGAAAAGCAACTGTTCGCTTGTCGGCGTTTTCTAAAAACCGACTGTTTTTTTGAGTCAGCCGCTTGTCAAATGTTCGAAAGTTGCGTTCGAAATTTGGGCTGGCGTTTGGAAATTCACCCGCGATTCAAAAGTCAAGTTTGCCGAATCCCGACTCTCCGCGCCATTCTCGGCTCCTGAAAAGTCCTGCATATTTGAGAACGTCCATTTATCGAGAGAGCGTCCGGCATGGCAGCCCTAACGCTTAATGTTTTTGTTGGACATTGCCATGAACACTTTATTATTGCTAATACCCCCCCTCTAACAGCCGAATCAAATGCCAAAGGCATTACGTTGATTGGCCGCCAATGAAACTAAATTTAGAACTGCGGGGCAGATAAAAATATTCCCTCCAGACCTTCACAGATCTTTTAACTGATAGAATAAAAAGTACTGCTTCAAAGCAAAATGTAAACTTATCGCACACCTAGTGTAAAGATTTTGAAGAAAGTAAACCTATGGCTCCATTAGTTTTATTAATGTTAGCTTGCAAAATTAATGCACGAATTAACAAATCTATACACTAGCCAAGCTCACTAAATCAACATAAACTTCTATTTTAAAAAATGTTTCGTTCTTTCAAACAAAATGAGAACAAGTTCTATGAAAAAAATAAAAATATTGGAACACCACAAACATTCAAACGTATGATTAAAACGATCGTTTGAGAAAGGTGTATATGCCAGAAGAATCATCCAAAGATATTGACACACGCTGCAAAATTATGGACACCGCAGAAAAGTTGTTTGCGGAAAAAGGATTTGATGCGACTTCAATCCGTTCCATTGTTGCGGAAGCCGAAGTTAACCTTGCTGCAATTCATTACCATTTTGGCGGCAAAGATGAATTGCTACACGCTGTTTTCAAACGTGTTGTTGAAACGGTAAATAATGAACGGCTCCTCAGGTTAAATGATCTTGAAAAAAATAGCGCGACGCCAAAAGTTGAGGAGATCATACGCGCTTTTCTATTGCCGCTTCTTGCGTGTTGGCGGCACGAGCCGCACCGAATTCAACATCTGACGCGCCTTTTTGGACAAATGCAATCCGACCCGGAAAGATTTTCAACCATTATTAAAGACTTTTTTGCCGAGGTGGGCTTACGGTTCATAAATGCGCTTGCAAAGGCGCTGCCGGAATTATCTAAACCCGAACTCTTCTGGCGTTTTAAGTTTATGCTTGGCGCAATGCACATGATGGTTGCAAATGGTCTGGTTCCAAAAAAGCTTGGCCTCTTTTTAAAGGAGGAGCCGGAATTGGAAGCCGTTACAAATTCCCTGTTTCAATTTGTTTGCGGCGGATTTCAGGCTCAACCAACTGATAAAGAGAAGCTATCAAAATAAAATCGAAATCTATCAATAAAAATCAGATAATGAGGAGTGAGATATTGAATATTAAGAATGTCGCGTGGCTTTGGCTCATCGTCATGGCTTGCGCGGCGCCTCCGCGAAAAGAGGTCAAACTCAACTTCGACCTGCCTGTCTCAGATCAAAAAATCGCTAAAATCGATTCTGCCTGGTGGAATGAGTTTGGCGACAAGCAACTAAATCAAATTCTAACAGAGTCCTTTTCAAAAAATGGAAACCTGGCAATTGCTGCGGCCACGATTCATTCGGCAGTTGCGCAGGCTCGAATAGTCGGCTCGCCACTTTATCCACAACTATCCGGTTCACTGCAGGGAGCAAAGTTAAAACAAAATTTCATTGGTTTTCCCGCTCCAGATGCCTCAAAAGGCATATTAACAGTTGAAAGTGTCTCATACGGTTTATCACTTAACGTGAGCTGGGAAGTCGACCTTTGGGGCAGGTTGCGCGCTGATCGAGCCGCCGCGCTGGCGCAGTTGCAGGCTTCACATGCAGACTATATCGGAGCGCGTCTGTCGCTCGCCGGGCAGGTTTGCAAGGTCTGGTTCGCCGCAACCGAGAGTAAGGGTCAGATGCAGCTTGCCTCGGCAACTCTTGACAATTGGCAAGTGTCGCATGACCGGGTTAAGCAACGCTATGAAAGCGGTCTCACAACATCGCTTGACGTTCGTTTATCTCAATCAAATTTGTCCATGGCGCAGGCTGACTACAGCGTAAGAAAAGCGCAGCATAAGAATGTTTTGCGACAGTTAGAGACTTTGCTATGGCGTTATCCCGCAGCAAACATCTCAACGCCAGACACTTTGCCGTTTGTCGGCTCAAAAGCGCCGAGCGGTTTGTCAGCAGAATTACTCTATCGTCGCCCGGATCTTGCTGCTGCCGAACGTCGCCTCGCCGCCTCCGGAGCCAAAGTTTCCGGCGCAAAAAGAGCTTTATTGCCTTCGATAAGCCTGACCGGTTCACGCGGGTCTTCCAGCGTCGAATTGGGCGATTTACTCGACGGCGACTTTTCCGTATGGAACATTGCCGGAAACATTTTGCAACCCCTTTTTCAGGGAGGGCGTTTACGCGCAAACCTGAAACTTGTGAAATCACAAGAGGATATCGCCATGTTGCAATACCAAGGCGCCGCTTTACAAGCATTTTCCGAAGTTGAAGGCGCGCTTGCCAACGAAGGCTATCTTGCTGAAAGTGAACAAACTTTAGCAATCGCAACCGAACAAGCTTTGGCGGCGCGCGATCTTGCGGAAGAGCAATACAGTCGTGGTTTGATTGACTTTATGACGCTGCTTGAAACCCAACGCGCGGCTTTTGCCTCAGAAAAGCAATTTCTCACTGTTCGAAGACAACGTTTAGATGCGCGTGTCGATCTTTATCTTGCTTTGGGCGGCGGATTTCAACTGAACCGACACCCAGCGGGCGGATTGAACCGTTAATCAACAATGCAATAGCGTTCTGTTTAAAGCCAAATTTGAATTTATGCAATTTCCTAAAAAGGAAACTCCTTAAAATGGATGGAGAACTGATATGCCCGAAAGATTAAAATATATAATTACGCCTTTTGCTTTAATTTTAGTTTGCTCAGCAGTTGCTTATTTCATTTACAAGTCGAAACCTGAGATAAAACCGACTTCTCCGGAAATCTCCGCTCGATTAATAAGGGTTATGGAAGCAAAGCCCGAAGATGTCACCATGAAGTTGACTTCACAGGGTATTGTAACGCCGCGAACAGAGAGCGCGCTGGTTTCACAAGTGCCAGGCCTGATTCAATCGGTGGCGCCATCATTCGTTGCCGGAGGCTTTTTTGAAAAAGGGGACATCTTGATTAAGCTGGATCCAAGCGATTATGAATTTTTAGTCATCAAGGCAAAACAACAAGTTGCTCAGGCAAAACTAGCCCTTCAACTCGAAGAGCAACAGGGTCAACTTGCTCGTGCAGAATGGGGGCGTCTCAATAACAGTCCGCTGCCGCCTCTGGTTGCCCGACAACCACAATTGGCGCAGGCAAAAGCCGCATTTGAGGCCTCCCGGGCAGGTTTGCGGCAGGCCGAACTCAACCTTGAACGCACACGCATCCGGGCTCCCTTTGCAGGACGGATTCGAAAAAAAAATGCTGATGTCGGACAATATTTGACGCCCGGACTGTCTGTCGCGCTTATTTACGCAATCGATTATGCAGAAGTCCGACTGCCATTGTCCGATAGATATTTGGCGTTTTTAGATATGGACTTCGACTTTCGGGGAAGCCTCGGCAATCTGCATGGCCCAAAAGTTGAACTTCACGCCGAGTTTGCCGGCGCAAAATATACCTGGCCGGCATACTTAACGCGTATCGAAGCGGAAGTCGACAGCCGCAGCCGCATGATTCACGTCGTAGCCCGCGCCGACAACCCTTATGGAAAGGGAAGCAAGCAGAATAGACCCCCGTTGGCAGTCGGTCTATTTGTTGAAGCAGATATCGAAGGCAAACAGTATCGGAATATTTTTCAAGTTCCACGCGAAGCTATTCGTCTCGAAAATAAAGTTCTAGTCGTGCAAAATGAGGCTCAACTTTTTTCCCGCGAAGTTGAAGTTTTGCGGCTTGACGCTGAAAAAGCTTACATCAGCTCAGGTCTGCAACGGGGAGATCTAATATGCCTGTCAAATTTAGACACATTTGTTGAGGGCATGCGGATTGAACCGACTTTAAACAGCAATAATTAAGGAGACTCAAAATGCACGGAATAATAGCATGGTTTGCTCAAAATAAGGTGGCGGCCAATTTGTTAATGATCTCAATAATCGCAGCGGGAGTCTTATCCTTATCGAAAATTAAACTTGAGGTGTTCCCTGAATTCTCATCAGACATCATAACGGTTTCGGTGACACACCTTGGCGCCAACCCCGAAGAAGTGGAGGAAGGTGTCTGTGTGCGAATTGAAGAGGCAGTTCAAGGTTTAGAAGGAATAAAACGCCTGAAAGCAACAGCCTCTGAGGGAATCGGAACAGTAACCATCGAGGTAAAAACAGGTTACGATACCGATAAAATTCTCGATGATGTCAAGGCGCGCGTGGATGGAATTTCCACATTTCCCACTGAAACAGAAAAACCTGTTATCCAGGAAGCGCTGGTGAGGCGACAAGTTATCAATGTGGCCATTTCCGGCGATACAGGCGAGAAAAGTCTGAAACAAATTGGTGAGCGGGTGCGTGATGAAATTTCGGATCTGCCCGAAATCAGTCAGGTTGAACTAAGCATTGCAAGGCCTTATGAAATTTCAGTCGAGGTTTCAGAGACGAACCTGCAACGATACCAATTAACTTTTGATGAAGTTGCCAATGCGGTGCGCCGTTCCTCACTTGATCTGCCTGGCGGTTCAATCAAAACCAATGGCGGTGAAATCTCATTTCGAACAAAAGGGCAAGCGTATCGGGGAACAGAATTTGATAATATCATTTTGCGCTCTTTTGCAGATGGCTCTCGCCTCAAACTCTCAGATGTTGCGCAGGTAAAAGACGGGTTTTCCGAGACCGATCAATCAGCGCGTTTTGACGGCGACCCTTCCGTGCTTGTCCAGGTTTTCCGGGTGGGCGACGAAAGCGCCATTGAAGTGGCAGACGCTGTCAAAGAATATGTTGAAAAAAAAGGCGCAAACCTGCCGCCAGGGGTAAAATTAACCACTTGGCAAGACGATTCCCTGATTCTTAGAGACCGCCTGAGTCTCTTGCTCCGCAATGGTCGGGCAGGCTTTTTTTTGGTTTTCATGGCATTGGCTCTTTTTCTCCGCTTCAAATTATCGTGGTGGGTCGTCATCGGTATGATTGTTTCATTTTTTGGCGCCTTTTGGGTAATTCCGCAATTCGACGTTTCAATAAACCTGCTCTCTTTGTTTGCTTTTATTCTTGTTCTCGGTATTGTTGTAGATGACGCTATTGTTGTTGGAGAGAACATTTACACACATTTACAGCGCGGCAAAAAAGGATTGGATGCGGCAATTCATGGCGCGCAAGAAGTTTCAAAACCAGTGATATTTGCAGTCCTGACAACCTGCGCAGCCTTTTCTCCATTGCTTTCAGTGCCCACCAATATGGGTAAATTTATGAGAGTTATTCCAATTATTGTACTCTCTGTTCTCCTGTTTTCATTGGTTGAATCACTTCTGATTCTACCGGCGCATTTATCTCATCTCAAGCTTAGGAAATCAAACCAGTTCTCTTCGGGTAGGTTCGCTATTTTTAAAAATCTGCAAATTTTGTTTTCAACTTTTCTCGACAAATTAATTGATTCGGTTTATGTGCCCAGTTTAAGAATTGCCCTGAAATGGCGTTACAGCGCAATCGCAGTTGGCGTCGGAACCCTTATTCTTACAGTCGCCTTAGCGGCTGGCGGTTGGGTGAAATTCACATTTATGCCCGCCGTGGAAGCAGATAATGTTGTCGCTTTTCTAAGTATGCCGGCAGGAACTCCCGTTGAACAAACCACGGCCGCCATCAAAAAATTGGAAGCCACCGCCCTGCAATTGCAAAAAGAATATGCCAATGACGATAAACCGGCAATTGAGCATGTATTAGCCACTATCGGGTCGCAGCCCTTTCGCCTGAGACAACATATTGGCGGCTTAATCGGTCTGGCAAGCTCCTCCCATCTAGGCGAAGTGAACCTGCAATTATATTCAGCAGAGTTTCGAGAGATTACAAGCAGCGAAATTGCGCAGCGGTGGCGTGAGTTGACCGGTCAGGTCGCAGATGCGGAGGAATTAAGTTTTTCATCTTCTCTTTTTTCAATAGGCGAAGCGATCAATATTCAGCTGGCCGGAGCCGATTATGAGGATCTGCAGTTTGCAACCGAAGAACTAAAAGCCAAAATTGCCGAATATCCGGGTGTCTTTGACATTACCGACTCTTATCATTCCGGCAAACAGGAAGTCAAACTCAAATTAAAAAAAGAAGCTGAAGCATTTGGCCTGACGCTATCCGACCTGGCAAGGCAGGTAAGACAGGCATTTTATGGTGAAGAAGCTCAGCGCATCCAACGCGGACGTGATGATATTCGGGTTATGGTGCGTTATCCTGAGTCGGCGCGCGTCTCATTGGGTGATCTTGAAAAAATGCGAATTCGTGTGGCTGAAGGTGAGATACCTTTTACAGAAGCAGCGACATTTGAACTTGGACAAGGCTTTTCATCCATAAATCGCACAGACAGGAAACGCACAATTAGCGTAAAAGCCGATATAGATCAAAACATCGCAAACGCCAATGAAGTTGTTAGTAACATCGTCAAAAACTATTTACCAAAACTGATGGCCAGGTACCCGTCGGTAAGCTACTCGCTGGAAGGAGAACAATCCGAACAAAAAGAAACAATGGTTGGTTTGGCTCGTGGGTTTCTTTTTGCCATGCTGATGATTTATGTTTTGCTGGCCATCCCGTTTCACTCATACACACAACCCTTAATTGTAATGAGCGCAATTCCGTTTGGTATTGTTGGCGCAATCTGGGGACACATCATTCTCGGTCTGAACCTGACCTTTCTATCAATGTTTGGAATTGTTGCATTGACTGGCGTGGTCGTTAATGACAGTCTGGTAATGGTCGACTTTGTAAATCGAGCCCGCCAGGCTGGTTTGAGCGTAAAGGATGCAATTTTCGAAGCGGGGCCGGCGCGTTTTCGTCCGATATTGCTCACTTCATTAACCACTTTTGCAGGCCTAACGCCATTGCTATTAGAAAAAAGTCTACAAGCGCAGTTTCTCATTCCAATGGCTGTCTCACTTGCATTCGGCGTCATTTTCGCGACATTCATTACACTTATTTTGGTGCCGTCGCTCTATTATATATTTGAGGATGTGCGGATCGTTTCTAATAAACTATCAACCGCGAGCAGAAAGATGTTACCAGCAGGCGGAGAGGAATAAGTGATTTACTCCTCTCGAGTTGATATTTTTAATTCAAATTTTGGTCTGACCGAAAACGCTTACGAGGTCGCGTTTTCATTCCCGAATGTCGTAGTCGCGCATCCATAAATTGTTTTTTCTGGATGTCTGTTAAAAATATGTGGGCATGACAATTTCAGATCTTGGTATTTTCGGTCAACCACTATTTATATTTTCTCCTTTCACTTAGGCCTATACCTACAAATGGAAACTGCAAACAAAGCTATCACAACTAAAGATCTTAAAAAAACCGAAGTTCTGTTGCAAGATAACATGACTGAAATGGGAACCCGGCTGCAAGGCAACATGAACGAAATGGAAGTTAGACTTGAAGACAAGATTGCCGCCTCGGAATCGAGACTTGAAGAGAAAATCAACAAAACAGAAACGAGGCTTAACAAAAAAATCGATGACTTGGCTGTTGATGTTGCAGTCTTAAAAGTTGATGTTGCCGAACTCAAATCTGACATGAGTTCGGTCAAAAGAACACAAGGATTGATACTTGAGACGGTTGATGGCATAGCTGGAATGTTGCGTGACGACAAAACTGAAAGCCTCGCTGTCGAGCATGCCATTCAACGGCGCGAAAAACGTCTGAATAGCCACGAAAACAGGACAGATTTCCTCGAAGCGCGAAGCGCATGACAAAGCCAACCGATGGGAGGGTGACTGTTTTCCTACTGTCCCTCATGAAAGCCAAAACAGCCATTTTAGCCTGATCAGTCAACAACTCTGTAGAACCCGCCGAAGCTACAAATTTAAAAGTCAACTCCTTCGCCATAGCATGTAAATCTATGGCGCGTCGCTTAAAACTCGGCTGTCCAGCCTATATAAAAATTACGATTCTCTTCCAGAAATTTATCGCGCAAAGTATAAGCATAATTAAAAAGATTGTTAACACCGGCCATAAGAGTATACTCATACCACCGGAAAAAAAATCGCGCGTCAGCAACTTTTTGCGGGACAAATTGGTGTCGTCCGGGAAATAAATAGCCTTTCTGTCTGCTCGCATATTTGTAATCTACCTGAAATTCAAAGCTTTTGAATTTGTAAGAAGCGCCGACAAAAGCCATAAATTTTTGTCGATGCAAGAGCAGCTTGCCGGTATCAACATTGTGCGGATTCAAATATGTCAGGTTAACTTTCAAGCCCAAGCTATTATCGAACCATCTGCTGTTTGACACAAACTCCACACCCGGAATTGCAACCCGCCGGGTATTAAAAAATGTGGCGTTCACACCGATTACACCTGGTTCTATCATATCGGTAATTTCTGAATAGAACATTGCGCCCTCAACATACCAAGTAGGCGTTATTGTCTGTTTAAAACCAAATTCGTAGGACCATGCTGTCTCGGATTTAAGCGTATCGTTCGCTACAAACGTAATATTGGTAATTTCCTGATTATCAAAAAAAAGCTGAAATATCACCGGAAACTTAAAGCCATTCGACACACTGGCGCGCAACGTAGTACTTTCGAATGGATGATAATTTAATCCGAGCTTTGGACTGAAATGTTCGAATATGCGATCCTTTGCTACAAAACGAGTGGAGTCAGTTGCCAGAGAAAGCGTGTCGGCTTTGGGAATCTTATAATAATCGTAGCGCCCGCCAAGGGTCAGGTTAAACTTTTTGCGAATGTTCCATTCAGCCTGCAAATAAGGCGCGGCCTGCCATGCTTTGCGTTTGCCGTAAACCTGTGAATTTGTATTGTCATATTTAAAATCTGACCCCCAAATAAAGGAAGCATGTTCAAAGGGCATATATGTTCCCTGCAATGACCCGCCCAGACCCAGAGCCGGAGAAAAATCGAGATCGCCAGCCTGAATGCCCAGTAAAAACTGATTTGCATAGGCGCGCAACTCGATCGCCGCTTTTGCAGAAAGCGGTCGGCTGTATTTGGTGAATAATGTCAAGCCGTAACGCTCCTGGCGTTTTCCTCTTTCCGTCGAAATGACTCTTGATGCGTTTTCCTGATTATCCCATAAAACGAAAAGGTCAGAGTTGTCATCCATATAGTTGCCAAAGAATGATAGCCTGGATTTGTCGGGGAACAAGTAGTTGAACTTATAAGACAGATTATAGCGTTCATGGGAAAAATTTTCCTGATATCCTTTTGAGTAACTCCTGCTCCAGGAAATACGCATGCCCAAATTATCGATCTGCTTGCTATGAACAAAGTCCAACCGATTATAATCAAGCGTCTTTTTTGACCAGTCCCACTCTTTTTGAGCAAATTTATCGTGAAAACCAACCACGGATCGGACATAAGTTTTACTTTCAAGACCAGGATCGCGCGTGATGAAGTTAACCACGCCTCCCATGGCGGAAGATCCATAAATTGCTGAACCGGCTCCTCGTACAATTTCAGTTCGTTGCAAGTCAAAAGGAGAAACCATAAACCAGTTTACACTGCCCAGATCACTGGTCATCAAAGGCACGCCATCCATCATTACCAGAACGCGGGAGCCAATGCCAAGGGTAAAACCGTCCGAACCGCGAATATTTACATTTTCCTGAAAAATTTGAACGCCTGCCGCCGCCTCAAGAGCGTCTTCAATTCGAATGGGGCTTCGTTTCATGATTTCTTTTCCAGTCATTACCTCAACAGCCGATGCTGTGTTGTTCGCTTCCTGCGCCCACTTGCTGACTGAAACAACCACCGGATCAATATCAATTGGCGCTTCCATTAATTTAATGTCCAAAGGCGCGGTGTCATGGCTAATGTTGACCCGTTCGACTGTCACCTTGCGATAACCGATCATTGATATTCGAATATCATAAATTCCGTATGGAACTCGCATGATGCTAAACTCACCGTCGAGATTTGTGCTTGCTCCGAGAACCGTGCCTAAGACAGAAATATTTACACCTGGCAAGGCTTCTCCGGTTTGCGCATCAGTAATTTTTCCGGAAATCTCGCCATGAGCAGATTGCCCTGTGCCGGGCGTGTTGAAAATTAAAAATACAAGAAGACAGAATGTTTGTTTCAAAAAGAAATTTGATTTCGAAGTATATATTTTCATTTGGTTTGCCCCCAGTTGGCAGTGATTTGTGTTTTAGCCGCCGCCGAATCAGCAACCGCCCGAAAAAAGGTTGGGGGAAAAGTAAGCTCGCTGATTATGGAAGGCTGAAAAAGAGACTGACCAACCTTGTTGTAGGCAACAAGCGCAGTGATTGAATCTCCAGGAGCCACATGATAGAAAAAATCAAGTTTTGCTGTCGGTTTTTTGGGCAGAAGACGTATATCCATTTTCTGTAACAAAGTGCACACATTAAGTCCGCCGCCGCTTGCATTAAATAAAACGGAGACCGGCGTAAAAATTAACGCAAGATTGTCAATGTCGTCAGGCCAATCATTATTAAAAGTTATCGTGCCGCGAACTTTGGCTCTTCGATTTACTTTTCTTAGACTCACATTAACTTGAACTGTGTCTGTTTGCTTGCTGTCCTTCGTTATTTCAATCGGTGTCAGGGCGCCATCTATGCAACTGGCGCCAACCATGTTTTCGATGATAGAAAGCGGGGTTCCAAGCTCCTTCCAGATAGCAAAAATTGCGTCAAACCGACCAATCACTCCCTCCATCTGAAAAATCACCGTATCTGACTCAGCGGTTAAAGAAAGATCACCGCTTGGCACGGCGCGCAGAAAATCTGTGGACAAACCAAGAGCCAGGGTTATTTCATCAGTTTTTAGAGGCTGGGCGCCATCGATTACCAACCTTCCTGTGACTTTTGGGAAAAAATTCGGATCCAGGCCGTGATCGTTGCACCCATGTATTACGACACTGAGCAATGCTATCATAAAACCGATAAAAAAAATCTGCCAACGTTGCGGTCGTTTTATGGAAACTCTCATATTCCCCTCTCGATTAATCTAATTACGAACTTGAAAAAGCCTGTTGGAGTGATGTCAACCAGATGAATGCGCGCCAGGCCATTGAGCTTCATAAGTGACGAAAAATATACATATTGGCAGGCTGAATGTCAATTGCCTGAAAGCGCGAATACAATGATTGAATGGCCAATAAATATGACGCAAATGTATCAAAAACCGCCTGTCTATTAGCTGAAACTTTATGGAGCCTTCCGATACTGCGCATTGCACAAAAAACGGACACCTTGGTTTGTTTTCGGACACACTCGATCTGTTTGCAAATATTATCATTATGTTTTATATAAACTTAGCGCATTGGCACATGAATTGCTAAAAACGAGATAGCTGAACAAGGATTCGTTCATTTTTGTCAGGTGAGCCGTTTGTGGAAACGGACTGCTATTAGTGGCTCTTCTGATTCCGGGATTTTCTGATAAATGGATTTATGAGAAAATCCCGGTTAATTTTTAACCTGCCTTAGTTGTTCCTCCTGATTCTGTCAGGCGTTCATAATAATCCTATGAATTAGCTTTATATAAACTTGCGCCAAAGGGTTGTTGCGATGAATATACTTGAATGGGAAATCTTGATTGTGGAAGATAATGTAGATCATGCATTTCTTGCTAGATTTTCCTTAGAAAAAGCCGGATACAAAAAATTATCCATTGTCAATGACGGCAAACAATGTCGGAACATTGTTCAAGAGAAAAAATTCGACATTATTATGCTGGACTACAATTTGCCGGAAGAAGACGGCTTAAGCCTCCTCTATTCATTAAAGACCGAGATGAAAATTGAGGCTGCAATTGTCTTTGTCACCGGCCATGAACACGCTGCTGTTGCAGTTGCGGCAATCAAGGCGGGCGCTTTTGAATATGTGATAAAATCTGGAAGTTATGTTGAAGTTCTCCCCAATATTGTCAAAAGAGTTGGTCACAAATACAAAATGTTTTTAGCGCAAAAACAGGCGGAAAAGGAAGCTTTCCGAAGAAGCCAGGAATTGCTTGTTTTGAACTCCATCTCAGCCGTTTTAAATAAATCTTTAATTCTCAATGACATTTTAGCGGATGCGGTTAATATTATTTCCACGACACTTGGCCTGGACACTGTGGCAGTCTACTTGCAAGAAGCCGATACTTTACAATGTCGTTTCGCAGTGGGCGGCATAAATATTGGGGACAAATTAGATGACTGTCCGATTTGCTTGCATGCAACCATGTATGAGCTATATTCCACTGAATCCAACCAGACATCCTGGCTGCAAAAAAAGCTTCATCCTTTGAATCTGAAGTCAGGCATCGCAACCCCATTAATTTATAAGGAGAATTTGCACGGTGTATTAATTTGTGGGAGCACCATTGCCGATTTTTTTACAGGCCGAAAAATCAATCTCTTTTCTTCAATTGCCAACCAAATGGCCATTGCAATTGAAAACGCCAGCCTTTATCAGACCACCGACCGAATGAAGAATAATTTTGAAGGCGTATTGAATAGTTCGTTAGATCAAATCGTTTCAATTGATAGCCATGGAAAGATTAGTTTTTTTAACGATGAATTTCAGCGCGTTCATAAAGATAGAGGGAATTTGATAGGCGCTCATTTTTTAGACTTTGTTCATGAAACATGCCGCGACGCTGTACAGGCTAAATTTGACCAGATAAGTTCGGAAAAGGGTCGCACTTATGAGGCCAAGATGCAATTGCCCGACGGAAGAACATTGCAATGTATTATATCTCAAGCGAACATGAAAGGTCGCGATGAACTCGTCCTCCTAATAAAAGACTTCTCTCCTGTCCTGAAGTTATACAACCAATTAATCCAATCAGAAAAACTATCAGCCTTGGGGCAGATGATCGCCGGCGCCGCCCACGAACTGAACAATCCTCTTGCTGGCATAATGGGATACGGCCAGTTAATTCTCGAAGAAAATGAGTCAGAAACGACCAGGAACGATATTCAAGTTATTCTCAAAGAAACCAGGCGCTGTCAAAAAATCATCAAAAATCTGTTGGCCTTTTCCGGAAAAGATGGCGACAGCCAAAGCATTGTTGATTTAAATGAAGTTGTGACGCGCGTGATAGACTTGCAAAGTTTTCATCTAAGAAAGGATGAAATTCTCTTGGAACGTTACTTTCAACCTGATTTGCCCAAATTGTCTGGCGAAACTCGCCAACTTGAACAGGTTGTTTTACATCTGATAAAAAACGCGCATGACGCGCTAAAATGTAGCGGAAAAAGTTTGAGAATTTTACGTGTCGAAACCAGAGTGACCCGGGAAAATGCGTATATAATTGTTGAGGATAATGGCTCTGGAATTGAGGACTCCATGAAAAATAGAATATTTGAACCCTTCTTCACCACAAAAGAGGTTGGTTGTGGCGCTGGTCTTGGCTTAAGTTTGAGTTATGGGATTATTCAGGCGCATCAGGGGAAAATGTTTGTTGATAGCCAGCCTGGCATTGGAACAAAAATTGTTATTCGTTTGCCAAGGCAGGGGGAATATGATGGTCATCAAGCCGACAAAATTATGCTGGGAAGATACGCCTCTGCGCGGGGATAAGCCAGCAGCTTAACGCATTGTCGAAGGGCGACTTGGGTCGCATCATTTAAGACAACCTCTCAATTTGATTTGATACTTTTCACTTTACTTTGGCCACCCGGTTGCCTACCTTTTTCTTTCGTTTTTCAAAATTCGCCACAACTTGAATTTTATTTCCTTTGGATATGCAGCAAGACAAGTCTCTCGGGCCCAAGAATTGGTTTTTGAGGCTGATTTGGCCAGTCAGTCATTACATTATAACACACGTTGCTGTGAGCGCAGCTTATCTTGTGTTTACCTTTTTGAATCGCACCACGGCGCTTGGAAGAGAGAATATTCAAGGCAAGAAGAATATTTTACTTCTATCAAATCATCAGAGCATGATCGACAGTTTCTTAGTCGGCACATTTGCATTTTACCCGAAAACGCTCATCAAGCCTTCGCTTATCCCATGGAATCCCGCCGCCGAAGAAAATTTTTATTCCAACCCGGTTCTTGGCTGGTTTTCCAGTAATTGGAAATGTATCCCCATCAAAAAAGGGCGAAAAGATGTCGGCGCTATTTTTCGCATGGCCACAGCACTTCGCAACGGAACAATGACACTGTTCCCGGAGGGCACTCGCACCCGGGACGGCTCAATCGGCAAGGCCAGGGGCGGTGCTGGTTTACTGATTCTGGAAAACCAACCAACCGTGATTCCTGTCTGCATCGACGGCATGAACAAAATGCTTCCCATCGGCTCAATTGCGCCTCGGTTGTTTCAAAGAATATATGTCTCATACGGAAAACCGATGGATTTGTCTTCATTCTATAGTCAGGAAAAAAGCCGGGAAGTTTCCGGGAAAGTTATGGAAGCAGTCATGGATCGCATCCGCGAAATGCAAGGAGAAATAAATGCGTTAAAGGAGCGGGAAGCAAACGCTGTCACTTCGAAAATAAAAGTATAACCAATTCGCATAATCCTGATTATCTTGTCTCGGCAGGGAACAAAATGCCTGGTTCATATTGTTTTATAAAAAAATAACAGGTTCGCACAAAGCGGACTTTTTTATTTTGTAATCATTCGTATTGCCCATTGTTTTATAAGCTATTTTTTTACAACCTTACTATGGCGAGTCTTAGATATAATACGCTCAATCACCATTGGCGCAAGGTTGAACCTGCTTTTTACATAGGTCAATAAAGTTTGTAACATTCAAAGTAAGTGAATTATGATGAAAATGAATTCAGTTTTCAATGTTTTGGGTATTGTGGCAACGCTTTGGAGCTCAATTTTACTCAGCGGCGTTCCTCAAATTTTAAAAAGCGACGCTTCCGGTATTACAGTTTCATTTGAGGTTGAAGAATGGCAAGTTTCCAGCGTGTCGTCGGAAGGGCATTCTTTTGTGCAGCTGGATTTTTTCGGTAAGCAGGTCATCGAAGAGCCCGGTAAACCGGCAATTCCCTATCATACAGCAACCATTGGCATCCCTATCGGGGCCAAAATTTCTGCGCGGATAGTCCGCATTGAGTCTGAAACGCTATCAAACGCAAAGCTCATTCCACATTCGACATATCGGTTTTCTGAAAGTATCTCAAAGTCTGAACGAATACCTGACAACAGCATTTACCAAAAAAGTGCTGCATTTCCCCAAAACCTGATGGAAGTTAGTGAACCTGGCTGGTTCCGCGATCAGCAAGTGATCGACCTGCGAGTTGCCGCCGCGAAGTACGAACCCGGAAGCAATTCCATTGAAAAATTGAACAAAGTTATTGTTAGAATAGACTTTGAAGGAGGCAGCCGGGTTGAGTTTACAAGCGCGCGATCTGCAAATGAAGAGCGCTGGCGTCGCTCTGCTATTTTGAATTATGAAGACGCGATAAAATGGCAAAAACCTCGAAAATCTCAGACAAGTTTGGCAAAAAACAATGTCCGTGAATCCATGTTCTATACTTTTGAAATTACTGAAGACGGCATTTATAAAATTGACGGAGCTCTTCTTGAGTCGAAGGTTTCCGGCCTGAATTTGCAAGATATCAATCCTGACAAAATACGACTCTATAACAATGGCGGGCAGGAAATAGCGCGCAATCTGCTTGATGAACGACCTGACGGTTTGCTGGAAAATGCAATCATTGTAAACGACGGCGGCGATGGTCGTTTTGACAAAGATGACTTTATCCTTTTCTATGCAATCGGCGTAGAGGGTTGGAATTACGATCCAATAGCAGGGAAATTTGAACATTATCGAAACCGGTATGTTGACGCAAACAGATATTGGCTTACCCTTGAGGGCGGTCAGAATGGCAAGCGGATGGAAAGCGTCGCCTCCTCCCAAACACAGCAGAATGTTACTCAAACATACAATGGCTTATACTTTATTGAGGAAGAGCAAAGCAACCCTGTAAGGTCTGGAATGAATTGGTTTGGCAGACAGTTTACAATCGGAGATAATTCGTCCGGTATTTTTCAATGGACTGCCGATTTACCGAATGCGCAGGACGCAGGAAACGCCACCTTCCGTTTTCGGTTTTTTGCTGTAAATGAAGGTTCGCACCGCTTTGACCTTACCGTCAATACAAATACATGGCCGCGACACGCATTCACCGGCATTGCCCCGATTGATCACCAATATCATAATTACAGAAAGTCCGATCTCACTTTTAATGACAACTTTCTGGAAAGCGGTGAAAATCGATTTCAATTGCTTTACTCGCACTCTTCGTCAGGAGCCGCCTATTTGGATTGGGTTGAGCTGAGTTACGCGGCAAGCATGAATGCTGTTGACGATAAATTACTGTTTCATATTATCCCGCAATCAATAACAGAATCATATCGTATTTCCGGTTTTTCAAACGACAAATTGAGATTGTTTGATGTAACTGACTTCTCCGAGGTTATGGAAATTACGGACTTTTCCTCTCAGAACAACGCTTTGACATTTACGGCAACCAACAGCGCTTTGAATGAAGCAAAACGGTATGTCGCCATTTCAGAGTCGAAGATAAAGTCAGTGAGCAACCTTACGCGCGCTTCCTGTAAAAATTTGAGAGATCCAAATTTAGCGGCGGAATTTGTCATCATCACCCACGATAATTTTGAATCGGAAGCGTTGCGGCTCGAGAGTTTTAGGGAAAATGGCAGCCCAAACAACCGACTGTCAACCGTTACCGTTAAAATATCAGATATTTATAACAACTTTTCCTCTGGTATGATGGATGCGGTGGCCATACGCGATTTTCTGCACTTTGCATATAACAACTGGAGTCCTAAACCGCTCTATGTTTTGCTTATAGGAGATGGTAATTATGACTATAAAAACAAACTTGCCACAGAAGAAAACTGGATTCCGGCTTACCAAACAGATGCTATCTACGACGATGGCGAATCAAGTATAGCTGTTTTAAGGAGCCGCACCATGGATGCAGCTCTAACCTATTTAACCGAAGACGATTACATTGAAGGCCGCAATATAAAATCTTCAAGAAGGATGGATCTGTCCATCGGGCGGATTAATGCGCGATCCATATCCGACGCGCAAAACGTCATCGATAAGATTATTGAGTATGAGTCTTCAAATTCAGGTAGCTGGAAAAATACAATTACGATCATAGGCGACGACGAATTAGTTGGCGGCGGGGCTCCAAACGCATCTGATGATATTCACATTAAACAGGCCGAGAAACTTGCTGAGTCGAATGGCCGATATATTCCAAATAGCTTTAATCGCAAAAAAATTTATCTGTCAGAATATCCCAAAGCGCTTAGCGGCGCTTCCTCCGGCATCACAAAACCAGCCGCCAAAGCAGACTTGATTGAACAAATTAACCAGGGTTCTCTGATTATAAATTTTATCGGACATGGCAACTCCACGCTGTGGGCTCACGAAGCGATATTTCAGCAATCCGACAACGAACTTGTTCAAAATTCAGGCAGACCAGCCTTCTTTATTGCAGCCACATGTGATTGGGCGCTACATGACGATCCAACCAGACAAAGTCAGGCCGAAGAATTATTGCTGGCAAAAGACAAAGGGGCAATTGCAATTTTTTCCTCCTCCAGACTTGTCTTTGCAAGGTCAAACGCCGCTTTTAGTCAAAACTACTACGAGGAATTATTTTCTGACAAGCGTATGAGCATTGGCGACGCTTTTGTTCTCGCCAGGGCAAGAGGAGGAACCAACCTTATAAACGATGAAAAGTACCATATTTATGGCGATCCAACCTTAAAACTTGGCAGACCGCAACGCAAGGCCAATATTGTATCTTTTACACCCGATTCAATTGTTGCGCTTTCAAAAATGAGTGTAGAGGCTCAGGTTCTAGATGAAAACGATGCGTTCGATCCCGGTTTTAATGGAACCGCGCTTGTCAACGTTTTTGACTCAAGAAAAGCTGTGACCAATATACCGGAAGCAGGCTCCGCGCAGAATTACCTTTTACCCTGAAACACAATATTTCGTGGGTTCGCGCCGGTCAGCAATGGAAAATTCAAAGTGGAATTCATTGTGCCAAAAGATATTTCCTATGGTGGGCAGCTGGCTCGGGTCAGCGTTTATTTTTGGGATCAAGATGAAAAGGTTGACGGCTCCGGATATTTAGACAATATTCTGGTAAGCAGCTCCTCTGCGCAGCTCGTCGACACCGAAGGGCCTGAAATAACATTTTCATTCAAAGAAAACCCGAATTTTTCATCCGGCGATATTGTAGGTGACAACACAACGCTCATTATAGAGATAGAGGATACAGTCAGCGGAATTAATATCGCCGGCGGTATCGGACACAAACTCACTCTGGAGATCGACCCTGACGATGAAACCTGTCTCTCGGAATTCAATCGGATTAACGGTGTCAGCGCCATTGATTTAACTGAACTCTTCCGTTTTAACGAAGGCGAATATTTGCGAGGCAAAATAGAATACCCCATCGCTTTCCCTGAAAAAGTTGAAATTGCAGGTCAATCAGTCAGCTGCGCCCCACTGGGCGGCAAGCAAAAACATACTTTGCGAGTTAAGGCGTGGGACAATTCTAACAATTCAGCGGTTGCTCAAACCGAGGTTCGCATTACGCACAAAAGTGGTCTGATTTTAGAAGATGTCTTAAACTATCCCAATCCATTCCGCGAGCAAACGACTTTTACTTTTTTCTTAAACGAAGATGCAAATGTTCGAATAAAAATTTTCACCATTTCCGGAAAATTAATCCAAACCCTGGAATATCCCGATGGTATAAACGGGTTCAACATGATTGAGTGGGACGGTCGCGATCGCGACGGAGACATTCCCGCAAATGGCATTTATTTATACAAGCTGATTGCTAAATCAAACGGCCTAAGTTCAAATCAAACGGAAACGATTGGCCGCCTGGTCATTATGCGCTAATAAAGGATGTAAAATGAGACAACAAAAAATGTTTAGAGCCACCGCCCTTGGTATGACTGCCTGCGCCCTATTATTGCTCGCTTTTGGGCGACTTCCAGGGTTTGAGAAAAAGGTTAAATGGGTCGGGTTTGAACAAGCGCTTACCACATCTGCCAAGGAGAAGAAATTGCTGGTGGTCGACTTTTACACAGACTGGTGTCACTTGTGCAAAGTCATGGAGCGCGAAACTTATGGCGACGATAATGTGCTGAATTATAGCAAAGAGAAGGTAATTTTTAGCAAAATAAATGCTGAGACCACACAAAAATTCAAGTTTCGCGACGGTGAATATTCCGGTCGTGAGTTAGCCATGATGTTCGGCGTTCAAGGTTTCCCAATGACAGCCTTTATTGGCTCGGATGGTGAGTTAATCACAACATTGCAAGGCGTTATTCCAGCGGAAAAATTCCGCCTGATTTTGCAATACCTTGCTGAAGACTGGTACAAAGAAATTACGCTTGAAGAATTTGAAAAACGTGAAGAGTAAACAAGGCCTGGTCATAAAAGTACTTTCGAAACCAAACTGTCATTTATGTGAAGTTGCAAAAGATGTAGTAAGGCGGGCTCGTGAGGAAATTGAATTTGAAATTGAAGAAGTCGACATCCGCGGCGACACCGACCTGTTTGAAAAATACAAAAACGATATACCCGTGATTTTTATCAATTCGCGCAAAGCTTTTAAGCATCGCGTTGAATATAAAGCTTTTATAAAACGCCTTCGGATGAAGGTGTAGTCGCGACTACTTCTCACCTTCCAGTTACAGAGACTCTCCAACAATTTTGTCAATTTCCGCTATTTTATCAGGATGCATGCCCAGATACGTTTTAACAAGATTGCCCTTTTGGTCGAAGATGAAGGTTTTTGGAAAGCCTTCAACACCACCGACAGCCTGAGTCGCCTGTTGGTTTCCGATATAAAGCGGATACTGTATATCATTTTGTTTAGCAAACTCCTGAATGGTTGCCGCGTCGCCGGAGGCCATGGTTATACCGAGAAGTTTAAAGTTTTTATCTTTGTATTTAGCGTTCAAATCATTGTAGTACGGAATTTCGTGTAGACATGGTTTGCACCAGGTTGCCCAAAAATCAAGAACCACTGTCGAGCCTGCAAAGTCAGTAAAATTTACTAACTCACCATCCAGTGTATGCAATTGAAAATCAGGCAGCGTTGCCTTTTTATCCGCTTTCTTCTCGCCAGAACCACAACCTATGGTTAAAGAAATCAGACAAAAAACAACGATATTTAACAGTTTTTTGAAATTCACAGTAATCTCCTTTTGGTCGCTCGCAATCACTCGTAGCAAGGAAAGCGAGTCGTGTATTTTTGTTTGCCCGGTTGCGCGTAGAGTTGGAAAATATTCTCGTTAATCGCCCTATTTTACGCGGATATTTCTTGAGCTTCATGCCGTAACGCGTTTAGCTCGGTTGAAATCTTACGTTGTTTTTTCCCCAGAATTAAAACATAGCAGAAAATTGCAAGCCAAACGATAGTGTATGCTGCAAACAAAAACCAGAGACGATAATTATAACCTGAACCGACAATCATTCGCCGGGGCGGCGTTACAACATCCTCCGGGCTAACGGTAAAGTCAAGGTAGTATTCATAAAATGATAGTTTGAGCGGTGTGTGACTTCCAAGCATCACGCTAAACTTTCCATTTTCTACCGCAACTGCGCGATGTGTTTCACGCCATTCCGCCTGCTCAGCGCGCGGGGTTTTGTAAATTTTGAATTCAAGGTCGACTGTTCCGGAAAAAGGGGCGTTATCCTTTTTTGATAAAGCGCCTTCAAAGTGATAATATCTTGCTGTTTGCGAATAACCCGCTGATATGGAGAGCAACAAAACGAGTAGCGTCAATACGGCATGTTGTGGCTTTATGGTCATTTAAATTTCTACCTTTCCTTCTGTCAATTCTTCTCTTTTCAAGCTTAAAGCTCGTTTTATATCCAAAATAGATATTTGGCCTTTTTCAATTTTAATTCGCAAACCGAGTAACCAAAAATACAATAATGTGAATGTGAAGAGGCTAAAGAAAAATACCGCTCTCATGTCGGGATGCAATCCTGAACCCTCTCCCCCAGCTATAACAGGGCTGGGATGTATGTCGCGCCAAAGTCGAATTGACATATAAACAAGCGGAACATTCATAAAACCCGCAATGCCAAAAACAGCGCTGAAACGCGCCCGGCGCTCTTCGCCATCAACAAAATTTCTGAGCATAAGGTAGGCCAGGTAGATGAACCATAAAACCAAAAAAAGCGTCAGTCGCGGCGACCACTCCCACCAGGTATTCCAAACCGGGCGCGCCCAAATTGGCCCTGTAATCAAAACCAGAGTGGCGAAAATTACACCAATTTCGGATGAAGAGCTTGCTATAATATCGTACTTCCGATCGCGTTTTATCAGATACATGACACTGCAAACAAAAACGACAAAGAACGACAAAAACGCCACCCAGGCGGAAGGCACATGAAAATAGAATATCCTCTGAACATGCCCCATCGAGTTTTCAGTTGGCGCAAATTGGAAGATTAAATAGAGATTTACCAGCATCGCGCAAAAGACCGCCGCGCCTGTCAGGAAAGCCCAAACACTTCTTGTTTTATCAGGCATGTTTATTCCTCGATAATAAATTCAAAGGTGAGGTAACCAACAATAAAAAAAATGATATCAAATGCAATAATGATTTTGCTCCAACCCCAGATGACCGCCCACTCCTGTCCTTCAATGGCGGCTCTTGTCGCCTGCACGCCGCAAATGATTAGGGGAACTGAAATGGGAAACTGAAGAATTGGAAGCATGATTTCACGGGTTCTTACATTAACTGAAATGGCGGCGAACAGTGTTCCGATAATGCAAAAACCAAGAATGCTAATAGTAAACACAAAGGCTATTGCAAAAATATTTTGCAGCAAATCAAGTTTGAAAAAAATTGCAAACAAGGGTAGTGAAATAGCTTCGACGAGCATGATAAATACAAAATTTATCAAGAGTTTACTGATATAAATGGTCGATCTTTCAACCGGAGCCAACATGATTCCTGTCAAACACCCTTTGTCGATTTCCCGCGTAAAAGATCTGCCGATTCCGAGCAACCCGGCAAAAAGAAAGGTCATCCACAATATGCCGGCGGCTGCTTCACGAATAAAATCGCTGCCGGGCGGAAAAGAGAAGTTAAAAACGACAGACATCATCAAGCTGAAAACAAGCATCGAGAACAGCGTCTCCTTGCTGCGCCACTCGGCGACCATGTCTTTCCAGAATAGCGCGCCGGTTTTACCGAACATCATTTTTTTGCCTGCCTTCAACGGTTTTTTGGTAGATTTCTTTGAATGCTGTCAAATTGGGGATGTTGCTCTGAACTGCATATCGGATTTTGCCTGAATGAATAATCACCACTCTGTCGGCCAATTGCAGACCGCGTTCAATATTATGTGTAACCATAATTGTCGTGCGGTTTTGTTTTCGCAACCGCTCAAGCCAGCTGGTTAGAATATACGCCGCGTTCTGGTCAAGTCCGGTGTAAGGTTCATCGAGCAGTAAAATGGGCGGGTCGTGCAGCATTGCTCTGGCGATTGCAAGACGTTGCTGCATTCCACGCGAAAACCCGCGCACCTGATCTTTGTGACGGTGCGCCAAGCCAACTTCTTCAAGACTGCTCTCAATCTTTTTCTTGAGTTCGGCGACCTCGTAAAGCCTGCCATAGAAAAACAGATTTTCTTCCGCAGTCAAATCATCGTAAAGAAATGTATGATGGCCAATCATACCAATATGTCGTCGGATCAAATCGGATTTTTGAGCCACGTCATGACCCAAAACAGTCACTTCGCCCTGAGACGCTTTCGTCAAAGTTGAGATGATTTTGATTAGCGTTGTTTTGCCGGCGCCATTCGGACCGAATATTGTGAGGAATTCTCCCTCTGCAAGCGATAGATCTACTTGACGAAGCACCTGATTTTCGCCAAATGATTTGGTCAGGCCTTTTACTGAAATGACGGACACAGATTTCAACCCTCGGAAAGAGCCTTGCCACAATCTTCGCAAAATTTGTCGGTCTCAGTGACGGCTGAACCGCATTGCCAGCAAAATTTTGCCTTTTTCCCTTTTCCCACAGCTTTTTGAGTTTTACCTGACGCGAGGTGATTGGTCGTGGTTTTTTTAATCTGGTCTATTCGCTTCAAAACTGCAACGGCGTCGTTTTTGTACGTTGTGCGCAACTCTTCGAAGTCTTCTTCAGACAATTTGCCCATCTTAAAATCAAATTCAATTTCTTTTATCGAGGTGTAGAGTGTGTGTTTTTGATCCTCCAGATCGTTGGCCAGGGTTTTGGTAGAACCGGCTGCGCGTTGGTGCTTTTGTGAGCGACCCTGTATAATGGGCAGGACTATTATTGCTGATGCAATAAGGGTAATCAGGATGAATAGTATGTTTGTGAATTCCATTTGTTTTCCAGAAATAATTTAAAAAAATATAGTTGTATCAAACTTCAGTTGTGTTTTTTCGCGCTTTGCTGATCAATATGACGCCCGTAATTATCAAAACAATGCTAATCCACTGCGCGCCTGAAACGTCAAACAGGTACCTTGGGGTTCGCCGAAAAAATTCAGTAAAAATCCGTCCGACACCCGCCAAAATCAGATAGCGACCCAATTGAACGCCTTTTCCGGCTGGCGATAACCTGATCCGCCATAAGATCAAAAATATTGTCGTAAGAATTAAAGAGTCGTAAATCGGCGTCGGATGCACCATTGCATTTGTAGGCACCACACCGTTGGGAAAAGACATTGCCCAGGGCAAATCCGTTGGCGGACCATAATCGCCGTCGCCGGACAACAAGCAACCGATGCGACCAAAAGCTTGACCTAAAGCCAAAAACGGAGCAACCAAGTCAGCCACCTGCAAAATAGATTTGTTTTGCTTCTTAATATAGTATGAGACGCCAATAACGCCGCCAATAAAGCCGCCGTACCAGACCAGACCAGCGCCCGTAAAAATCATATCAATGGGATCCGCAATAAAACGACTCCAATTTTCTATGATATAATAAGTTCTTCCGCCGAGGAAACCGCCAATCATAGCAGAGATGGCAATTCCGTTAGCCATTTCAGGGTCAAATTGAATTCGTTCGAATTCTTTGCGCATCAACAAAGTTGGAACCAGAAAGCCAAGCATGGCCATGACTCCAAAGCTATTGATGGTAATTGGACCAATTGAAAAAAGTTCGGGGATCATAATTTTCCCTTTTCTGTAAAAAGTCGCATCTTATCAAATTTTGCACGAATGTAGTAATTTGTAAGTGAAAAGCAAGCGTTCCAGCTCTGCAATAAGCAAATTAAGTGACAACCCAACCGGCTCGGAAGAAATGGTATAGCTTTGCTGGTTAGCATTAGTCATTTATAAATGAATTTCGTCAAGCTGTCACCACGCAGATTTGTTTGTTCCTTTTGCGGGAAGCCGGAAAGATTGACCTGACTTGATATTCTTGCAGTTATTTTATTGCCCTTGTCAAAACAGAAGAGCTCTCCGAGCCGGAAATCGAAAATAACTTGCGCGGTAAAAAATGGTATTTTGTTTTTTGTGTGGTCATACAAGGTTGCATTCCACTATCAGGATTTCTATTGTAGAGAATTAAATTTATGGAGGTTAGCTATGGGGAATTTATTTGTGGCTGTTCTACTATTCATGTTCTATTCTTTGAATCTTTTTGACCCTTACGGCTGAAACCGTGCTGGAAATAACCAGTGAGCAGGCTAAATATCATTTAGGCGATCACAAAAATCTTGTTGGTCCAAGCGCCATTGATATTGATCAAAATGGAGATATTTATATCGGTGGTGGAAAACAAATTCTTGTTTTTAGCAACAATGGCAGACATCTGAGAACGATGACATTTAAAGGTCACTTTTATTCATGGATTAAGGATATCGCATTAGGATTAAATAGTGAACTTTTTGTTTTGTCCGGCTCCAAAAGTATATATGTAATTGATGACTCTGTTGATTTAATAGCTTTTTGAACAAATCACAGCACTTAACTTCAATATCTACGTTGCTAAAATTCTTAAAAATGGACTTAATCAACAGAGTCATTGATAAAGAAGCGGAACTAATCTTACCTGATCAGATAAAAAGATATTATTTTTTTAAAAGTGGCTCCTTTGAGAAGCTATGGATAACAGCAGGTAATTTATGCCTTGTTGAACCCAACAGCTTCCAATACTATGTGCTCAACGAGTCTGAACTCATAGAGAATACAAAAAATAGTCGAAGACGAGGGGGATATCCTGTGTTTGAAGCGACAGAAAGTACTCTTTTTGAAGGAATTCCAAACAAATGGTCTAACAATTCATTTGCCCTGTTCAACTTTGGTCGTGGAATTGATTTTCAACCATATTTTGTAGCCAAAAGCGGCGAGATTGCATTTAACAGAACAGATGCTATTATGAATAAGAAAGCCATGCAATTAGATCTTAAAGAGTTGCTGCCAACTGAAATTAAGATGGGTTTCAGTGACATATTAGCTCATAATATTATTTCAGCCGGAGACAATAACAAATTATATGTTTTTGCATCTCGCGAATTTAAAAATGTTATTGAGCGTCAAGTAAACGGTAAGTTGAGAGAAATCTATTCGGAAAAATTCATTTGTGTATTCAATAATAAAGGTAAATATGTTGGCTTGATCGATTCTATTCCACAAGATTTAGTTTATGAGACAAGTATAGCCGGGACAGAGAATCAATATGCAACCAGTCCGCAACACCAGCTTCATTATCTGCACACAACAGGCAATACAGACAATTTAAGTAATTGTAAATCTTACGTAACTCGATGGCATTAGCTATTGTGTTGACCAACGCGAAACTGCGGAAAAAACCAACAGATTCAGGTGAGCAATACCGTTTGAATGATTTTTACGGTATGCAGCAATGAGGGATGGCGTCTGGATTTCAACCATTTTCCATTAAAAAGGTAACGCTGAAAAAATGAGTGATTACACACGCCACTTTGATTGTATCCATTATAATCCTATAAGCGCGGGCTGGTCACTCGTGTGCAGGATTGGCTCTGGTCGAGTTTTCATCGATATTTGAAGCCTATATATTATGAGAATGAGTGGGAAATGGACGCAAGCGCAATTGAAACAGAGTATGATTTTGATGAATAGAAAATGGCGGCGTGGGACGCCGCGCCCGGAAATGAGTCAGCGTCAGTCATAAATGGTAAACCGGCAGTTAAAAATGAATAACCATCACTCGGAAATCAGCAAGCCGCGGTTAAAAATGGTAAAACCGCACCTGGAAATGAGCAAATCGCGGTTAAAAATGAGTAACCGTCTGCCAGAAATGGTAAACCGGCGCCTGAAAATGAGTAACCGTCTGCCAGAAATGGTAAACCGGCGCCTGAAAATGAGCAAACCGCTGCCCCAAATGGCAAAACTGGAAATAACAGGATGTTCCTTGTAAATATATCACTGTTTAACCAAACCAGAACTCTGCAACAAGGAAAACAATATGGGGTACAGCGACTGTGTCGCTGTTTGCAGTGACACAGTCAATGCACTCCAAGCAATCGTTTTGCAGAAGTTTTTAACCAAACCGCAAGGAGGTCTCCATGGACATTATTCTGCGTAATTTTGACCGAACCAGCGAGGGCTGTATTTTATTTTAAATAAACATTTGACCAACTCGCAACATTTGCCTACTATCAAACAGGGCATCTACTGATTCCAGGAAGTCTCCGCAACCGTGCGCCCATTGCCAAATTTTCAACTCAAACGTGTCTGTACATTTTTAACCGGGTTTCCCTTGTGGGTTCATTTGCGGGTTTTCCCAATATGAAAAATGACTGTCTGATTGATTCTGTTCATCTGACGCGCAAATAAAGCGGTGCGCTGCAGTTTTGGCAGGGCGAAGTCCCACGCCACCAAAATACTGTTACCAATTTGAACCATTTTCCATTAAAAGGTGACGCTGAAAAAATGAGCGCTACATACGCCACTTTGATTATATCCACTATAATCCTGTAAAGCGCGCACTGGTCACTCGTATGCAGGATTGGCTCGGGTCGAGTTTTTATCGATATTTCAAGCTTGGATATTATGAGAATGAGTAGGGAATGGTGGCGCGGAGCTCCGCCGGACTGTTTCACAATCAGTCAACATAGAATGAGCTGGATGTGTGGGTGAACAAACTTGGGGTTGATCCCATACAGGCCATACGCGGCGCCACCTACTGGCCGACCCGCATGATGAAGGTAGACGATGAAGTGGGGACAATCAGCGAAGGCAAATATGCAGATATAATTGCCGTACGCGGCGATGTCCTGCGTCACATCACCCTGCTGCGAAATATTGATATCGTGATCAAACATGGGAAGCAGTATAAATAGAGGCGGAAGGAAAATATGTAGTATTATGAATGGATATCAGTTGACTTTCCTGCTGAAAATCATTTTTGTTTACAGATCAATGAAAGGCTTGTGATCTTGCGGAGGGTTATGCAAAACGGTACCATAGTAGTTCTTACTACGAAGTAACTGCATATGTGAGTGAAGCGATATCAAATTCAGTTATCATTGCTAAAATCATTTTAGTTTCACAAGATCTGTCAAATGATAAAAAAAGAAGCATTCGGCAGAATAAAAACCTGGGGTGAGGAATAATATGGATTTACAACAGGCCTACTATGAACAGCGGTTTGAAAATCTTTTTCTCAAATCAAAAGGCAATACTTTTCAAGAGTTTTTCGAAAAACTGATGGGGCTTGCTTATAAAACTGATTTTATGGCTTGTCGACCGTGGGGTAATAGGGGCGATCGAAAAAATGATGGCTTCTTAAGATCAGAACAACGCCTTTTTCAGGTCTATGCGCCCTATGTAATGAAAGAAACAGAAGCCATAAAAAAAGTCACTGAAGATTTTGAAGGGGCAAAAGAACATTGGGGGACCACCTTTAATAAATGGACTTTTGTGCATAATGCGGATGATGGTTTGCCGCCCCATGTGCAGAAGGTATTACTTGATTTTCAACAAGCAAACCAAGGTGTCAATATAAATACCTGGGGGCTTGAAGAATTACGCACAGTTTTTCGCAAAATTTCGTTGGAAGACAAACAGACATGGTTAGGTCTTGCCCCAACTGCTGAAACCAAGATGAGGCTGGGCTTTCGTGATTTACAGCCAGTTTTTGAGAGTTTGGCAATCCAATCAGTTTCTTTAAATTTAGAGGTTAAAGATGTCCCTCAAGGGAAAATAGAGGCAAACGCGCTTTCTGAAAGCGTGACAATTTTAATAAAAGAGGGAATGAGCAAAGCTGATTTAGTACGACAGTTTTTTGATAAATGGTATGACCCTGAATTTGGAGATAAAATTGCCAAAACATTCCGAGAACAATACAACTCTTTGAGAGAGAAAAAACTTACACCCAATACAATGTTTGGTGAACTGCAAGCATGGACTGGTGGTGAGCAACGAGGAACGCCTGAACATGAATTGGCAGTATTGACTGTGCTTGCCTACTATTTTGAACGTTGTGATATTTTTGAAGAACCAGGAAGGGGTAAGTGATGATATTGCCTTCTAAACATTTATCACAAGATAGGGCATTGCTTTCAGTCGGGGCAAAAATCTTACAACAATTACAAATGCCAAAAACTGTTTCGGCAATATGGGAAGAGCTATCAAAAACAAGTTGCAAAACCGCTATGCCAACTATTGGCTACAATAGTTTTATTCTGGCTCTGGATTTGCTCTATTCCATGAACGCTATTGAAATGGAGGACGGAGTTCTTTCCGTGAAAAACTAATGATTAAAAAAATCTCCAGTAGCTTATCGTCTTTCAAGGAAATAGAGTTTCATGATTGTTTAAATGTACTGATCGCCAAGAAAGAGAGTGGCGCTACGAACCGGCAAACACGAAATCGAGCAGGTAAAAGCAGTCTTATTGAGATTATTCATTTTTTGTTTGGAGCAAAAGCGGATAAAAAATCTTTGTTTAGAACCAAAACCCTTATTAATGAATCTTTTAAACTTGAATTTGATCTTCAAGGTGAAGAGTTTGAGGTTAGCAGGAAGGGTGAACAGCCATCAAAAGTGACTACAAGTAAAACCGATACAAATACGGAGTGGCTTAAGGAGTGGCTTAAATGGTTAGGTGAAAACATGTTTGCATTGGATGCATTATCTGATTACGAAGGCCGAAAGCCAACTTTCAGATCATTGTTTTCCTACTTCGTTCGCAGGGAACACGGCAATGCGTTTAGAAAACCTGAAAAACAGGCAGAAATGCAACAGGCAGGAGATTATCAGGTTGCGCTAATGTATCTGATGGGTCTGGATTGGACAATAGCTAGTGATTGGCAAAAAGTTAGGGATCGCGAAAAAACGCTTAAAGAACTGAAAAAAGCTGCAAATGCAGACGCCTTTGGTAATCTAATTGGAAAATCTGCTGAACTTCGTACACAGTTGGCAGTAGCAAAATCCCGCTTAACTGAAATTAAAGATCAAGTTAAATCATTTAAGGTTCTTCCTAAATATCGAGAGTTGGAGCTGGAGGCTGATCAAATAACCAGGTCTTTAAATCAACTTTCTAATGACAACACAATTGACAGTGCCGTGATTCGAGACTTGGAGAACAGCCTAAATACTGAGAAACCGCCAGAACTTGGTATATTGAAGGACATCTATGCTGAAGCTGGTGTGGTTTTACCAAGTGTTGCATTGAGAAAATATGATGAAGTTCGTAGCTTCCACGAATCTGTTGTAAGAAATCGCCATGACTACCTGGATGGTGAATTCCGGTCTGCAAAAGAGAGAATAAACAATCGAGAACAAGAAAAAGGCAAATTGGATAAACGCCGTGCTGAAATCATGGCTATTTTAGAAAGCCATGGAGCTTTAGAACAGTTTTCCAGCTTGCAGGGTGAACAAGGCCGCCTTGAGGCGGAAGTTGAGTCCTTAGCCAAGCGCTTTGAATTAGCAGAACAGATTGAAGGCACCAAAAATGAGTTGGATATCGAGCGTAACAATCTTGTCTTGCGTTTGCGTAGAAACTTTTCAGAGCAGGAGACAGCCTTGTCAGAGGCAATTTTAGCCTTTGAAGGGATATCAAAATCATTATATGAATCTGCTGGTAGTATGACTATTGAACCATCAAACAATGGGCCGGTTTTTGATTTTCCTATGCAGGGGGATCGAAGTAAAGGTATTAAGAATATGCAGATATTTTGCTTTGATATGATGTTAATGCAACTCTGTTATAAGAAAAATATCGGACCAAATTTTTTAATTCATGATAGCCATTTGTTTGATGGGGTAGATGGGCGACAGATTATAAGCGCATTAAAAATTGGCGCCCAAACCGCCAAAAAATTAGGTTTTCAGTATGTCGTTACAATAAATGAGGATGATGCTTTCAAGGAAACAATCGAAGGGTTTGATCTGAATGATTATGTTTTACCAGTAAGTTTAACCGATGCCACAGAAGATGGGGGACTGTTTGGTTGTAGATTTTAGGAAAGCAACATGGATGCCTAACAAAAAAAACACGCTCTAATCCAGCAGGCGGCTCCATTTGTTAGGCCGGAGCGCGCATCTCACTCACACCACTTCAGCAAGCTCAGGATGAACCAGGCGGGTCGCGTACAGATTTTCATGGTACTGCTCCTCTCCCTCTTCCGGGAATTCTATCGGCGCGAGAACTCTTTTTTTATTAAGGAGGCAATATGAACACAGTACGTTTATCTCTTATCACGCTAACATTGACAATGCTGTTTTTTTCCTGCCAGTCTATTATTGAACTCGACTTGCAAAACGAAAACAAGCTGGTCATTGAAGCCTATCTGCGCTCCGACGACTCGGTTTATGTGCGCGTCGCCAATTCAGCAGATTTGACAAAGCGAATCTCGAAGAGAGTTGACGGCCTGCAACTATTCCTTTCACATAACGGTCGCAGATATGAATTAACGCCGCGGGCAGCTCCGGACGCTATTGATAATTTTAGTTCGATTTACGGCGTCGCAAAATCTATTTTTACCACGCCGGTTGCAGGCGTTCTGCAACTTGAGGCCGACTACAACAATAAACTGATACGCAGCGCGGCCGCTGTGCCGGAAAAAAGCAAGATCATCTCCTTTGACTTTGAACGCGAGACTGATCCGGGGATTGGAGCCGATTTTGTTAAGTCCGTTGCAATCGAAGCTGATTTCCCGAACAGGCCAGGCTATTATATTGCCGAATTTTGGGAGGAAAGAGTCTTCCAAGGTCAGATCTTCCCGTCTGAATACGTGCTTTTTAGCGAATACTTTTCCGCCAGGGCAAACCAGCGTAAAATTGAGCTTGTCGCTGATAACGATCAACCGATTGGGTATATCTCAAAAGGTTATGAAAACTATCTCATTCTCAAATTATACCGGATTGATGAATTTCATTACGAGTTTTACTAGGCTCTCCAATCGCAACAAAACGATGGCGATGCGCTGGGCGCCCTGTTTGGCAGCAATGTAACCGAAGTTCCCGGCAATATTGAGAATGGCTACGGCATTTTCACCATCATGCACGCGGACACCATGCGAAGGAGACTACAATGAAACAAATACTCTTTCTGCTGCTTTTTACCAGCAATATTTATGCGCAACAATATGGTTTTTCCGGTTTTGTCAGCGACTCGTTAAATGCGGAGCGGCTTGCCAATGTCTTCATTCAGGTCAATGATAATCAGTGGGGCGGCTACAGCAATCGTTATGGCTACTTTTTTATCAAGTCCGATGCGCCGATCACATTGTTGACCTTTTCGCATATTGGCTATTCAAAGAAAATTGTGAATCTGGCAGATCTCAGCCAGGCGGACAGTATTTTGGTTGTCAAAATCGCTCCGGAGATTATTACAACCGAAACTGTTTCTATTGAACGAAGGCGTTTCCCAAAACGCAGCGGACGCGCTATCATTCCGATTTCTGAAATAAAACAGGTGCCTTCCATTGGCGGTGAAGCGGATCCGATCAAAGCGGCGCATCTCTTTCCCGGTGTTCTAAAAAGCTTTGAGGGCGGCGCATCGTTTCATGTGCGCGGCGGTGATTTTGACCAAAACCTAATTTTGCTGGACGGGATTCAGGTATACAATATCAACCATTTTTTCGGATTCCTCAGCGTTTTTAATGTTGACGCGATAAAGCAAATGGAATTTATCCGAGCCGGATTTAAACCGGCTTACGGCGGCAAATTGTCGTCGGTTATTGACCTCAGCATGAAGGAAGGCAATCAAAATCAATTTGAGTATAAGGGCGGCGTGAGCTTGCTTTCCAGTCGTTTCCTGGTCGAAGGACCGCTGGCCGCGCGTTCATCGATGATGGTTTCCGCGCGGCGAACCTATATCGACCCGGCTCTAAAATTATTCTCACGCAAAAAAGGTCAGCCCAACGCCGGCGATTTGTCTAAATACTACTTTTACGATCTTAACGCCAAGGTGAAAATCGGTCTTTCCGAGTTAAGCAAAATCTATTTTTCCGCCTACCTGGGCGCCGACAACCTGGCCGTTTCAGGAAATACCGGTGTGCCTGGTGAAACAAGTGAAATTGGCCTGGGGTGGGGGAATCAGACTTATTTGCTGCGCTGGAATTATTTGCTAACCAGGGGTTTGTTTGCAAATCTCTCCGCAGGTTATACAAACTACAAAGCCGATATGGACTTGGGTGATGTTAGTCTTCCGGTATTAATCAGACAACCGGGCATCGCCGACTATATTCTCAACCTGACCCTCGACGCTTATCTTTCCGACAACCTGTTCCTGAACTCGGGTTATCAAATAAAAAAACATCAGATCGATGTCTCTGAGCGTGAAGAGACGGCGCATTCGACCGAAAATATTCTTTTCACAGAGCTGGAATTCAACGCGGCGGCTCTAAAGATCGACGCGGGACTCCGCTATCTGCATCTGCAGGAAATCAGTTATAACGATATTAATCCGCGTGTGAATATCAACTACAACATCACCGAAAAAATTGGTCTGAGTGCCAGTTACGACCGTATGACGCAACCCGTTCACAAGCTGAGTTTTAATAATATCTTCAATCCGGGCGACCTTTATTTTCCATCGGGCGAGCAGCTTAAGCCGCAAAAGTCTGCGCAATATTCAGGCGGTTTAACTTTTCAATTGCAGGGAGAGTCCTTTTCTTTTTCATCGACGCTCAGCCCGTATTACAAAAAGATGAAAAACCTCCCTTTGTTTATCTATCATATCAATGAAATCAACACAGAGACTATCCTGGAAAACCTCACCATTGGAACGGGAACCGCCAAAGGGATTGAGTTGGAGTCTGACTTTACTTTTTCGCTTCTGCGACTCATGTTAAACTATGGCTATCTTGACAGTTGGCGAACCTATCCGAACAAAAATAAGGGGCGTCCTTTCCAACCAAAATTTGATCGCAGCCATTATCTGAATCTGTTTGCACAATACCCATTCTCAAAAAAGCTTTCCTTTGCCGCCACACTGAATGTTTCTTCCGGGCCGATTATCAATTATCCGGAACAAAGGTATAAAATTTTCGGGCTTTATCCCTCGGAAGGCGACAACGATTATTTTGAGTACGGGCAGTTAAATCATTTGCGGGCTGAGCCTCAGATGCGAGTTGACGTGAGCATGACTTACAAATATAGCGCGCACTGGGAGCTTTTTCTAAGCGTTTACAATTTGTTCGCCAACAATTATCCAATTTTTTATGAGGCTGAAATTTTCTCCAATACAAGTAAATTTACCGGAACATCCCTCGGATTTTTACCGACTTTCGGGTTTAATTTCAGCTATTAACAACAGTGAGAGTCTGGAAAAAATTGTTCAGATAGATGACTCTGCTGATTAAGTCCATTTTTGAGAATTTTAGCAACGTAGATATTTAAGTTAGGTGCTGTAATTTGTTCGAAAAGCCATTAAATCAACAGGCTCATGGATAAACTCCTGGAAATGGAAACATCAGACGGTCGTTTTTCCGATGTACTTGCCTTAAGCAGCTCCACTATTGACGCGCTTGGCAGGCATCACTCTGGCATGGATGTTTACTTCCCGGTTGAGAATCATCGGATTTCTTTAGAGCAAAATCCGGAACAAAATTTCCTGGTCGGCTATTTTGATGGCGCTCTTGACGATCAGCAGGAACAGCAGTTTCTGGCATGGGACAGGAATGGCAATAGCGTTGCGCTTACCTCCGAAGTAATTCCTGAGATCCCTGTTCTCGTTATCATCGAGTGTGAACATGGTGGACAACATGTTCCCGCTGCTCCATGCCCAGATCCCTGTGGTGGCGGCACTGGTGGATCTCCATCGCCAAGAGTCTTTCTGAAAGGTATCAATTTTAAGAATGTCAAGGAATCATGGTGGAGGGGTAATGCTGAGATTGAAGTCTTCATAAGATATGCTGATGATACCTAAATGCTAGCTAATTGTACAAACAAGTTAACAAGTGTTGATGAGAAAAACAAATATTATACTTTGAATCAGTATCTCTACCGTTGGCCACTAGATGGAACATCCGCAGATGAGGATATTGATATTTGGTTTATTGAGGATGATGATAAATCATGCACGTGGAAAAGCGATGACGACAAGATTCAGGAGGTGAGCCTGTTTGATCCATTTGATGTCTATAAGAATGCGACTATCGGCGATATTCGGACGCTTGATATGTTGACGAAATAGAGAACCTCTGATCGGCAGGATTTATTTGTGACTATCTCAGGGGAAGGCATGATCCCTGATTGGGCAAGCATGATCCCTTCCGGGGAAGGCACGATCCCTGATTGGGCAACCTCGATCCCTGTCGGGGCGAGCCCAAACGACGGATGGCGTTGACATAAGAAGACAAATCCGTGTGGCGCGCGCGTACAGGCCGCGCTGATACTGGAGATGACCAAAAGAAAAAAGTTGAACAATTGACAACGCAACCCCCGAAAGCGCAAAGAAAAAAATACGATACACCCCGTGAAAAACTTTATGAATTTATGAGCCTCGCATTTACACAAAGACTGGAACATGCTGACGACAAAATATGAAAGGAGAGTCCGTTAGAAAATTTTCCCGAAACACGCCATGAAAAAACTGAAAACCCAAGATTATCAACTATAAAAATCTCAAAATTTTCAAACGCTGCATAAACAAATTAGCCGGGCATTGAACTGAACCGTTTACAATCACAATTCCAAAGATGTTTCATAAACTAACGAGGTGGGAGCAATAAATTTTAAAAAAATACTAGCTTTGTATTTATAGGATTAATTCTATTCGCTTCACAAAGTTTTGCCTTGAATCAAAAAAAAACTGAAGAGGTTTGGCAAAACTTTCAAGCTCTTGTAAAAAAACGGGAGTATGAGAAAGCATACAAAATAATCCATCCCAAACTCAGAGAGTATGCAACAAATGTCGACACTCATCTTGTCACCTTTGGAAGTGAAGTGGATAGTCTGATAAAATTCGAATTAGACCAAAATTGGCTTGAAATTCAATTCTATACCCAAAGAGGGTCAGACCGGGTCTGGCGTAATGTTTTCATCATTGAAGATGATGAAAATTATTATCTGACCAGACCCTGGCATGCTTTGACTTTAGACTGAAAGAGAAAAGAGTCAGAGCATTTCATCTTCGTCTATAATCCTGAAAAAATAAATCCTCGTTATGGACTAACTTATCCGACTGATTATTCCATAAGACAAATTGAAAAACATCGAAATTGGTTAATGGGCATACTTGATCTGGATGCGTATGAAGGAAAGCTCGAAATATATATAGCAAATTCAGCCGAGGAAGTAGGTCAATTAGCAGGAACGCGGTATAAATTCGAGGGGCTTTCAATTGCAGGGACAGAAATGTGCATTAGCCTATTTCCTTTTGGTGTATTTCATGAAATTGTTCACCTTTTAATGGAAAAGAGATACGGCCATGGAATGATAATTGAACCTCCCGGCATGCTTCATCATGGATTTATGGAGTACGGTGGTGGCAATGGAGGATTATTTAAAAGACATCTATCTTCTTATCACATGAGGAAGAAATTGGAAGTGGAAGGGAATATATCCCTGGCAGAAATTATAGGTTATCCTGGTTCCACCTCATTTACTAAACATTTGATTGAAGAGTGGGGAAACAAGAAATATCGGGAACTTCTGTTTTCTATTCGTCAAAAACCGCAAAATTTAATTGGCTCTATTGAAAGTGTTTATCAAATAAATTTTAACGCTTTTGAGCAGGAGTGGATTAACTGGATAAAAAGAAATCATGAAACTGACAGAGAGAGCATTTTTGATAAAATTGAATTCAAAATAATTGTCAATACCTTCGACAGGAAGAAAACAGGCAGGTTTACCATTTATTGCGACAGTAAGGCATTTGATCGAAATAAACTTGCCGCCTTCCACTCCATCTGAACTCATAATTCAAGATTTTCCTGGTAATATTATTTTGCCCTGAACCCTAAGCAAAAAATGCCATCTGAAAAAGATGTCAGGAAATTAGAACAGGAGTATTTAGCTTATTGCAAGAGAAAACAGTTTGAACCATTCGTCAATATTGTTTTCTATCTTGCTAATGATGGAAATCGGATGCGGGAACTTTTTAATTCAAAAGGTGACTTTTTTCAGAAAGCCAATGTTATGGCTGACACCGCGTTCAGCGTTGATACTATCTTGAATAATGCACAAAAAAACAGCAGGCAGCCTCAGGAAATCAATTAAAGTCAGAGTTAAAGTCACAATTGTGATTAAAACTTTAACTCTTCAATCATCTTAATCAAGCGGTTGGTCAAACCGCGATAGGCGCGATCCGGCGGGACAACTGCGGCCAAAACGACCTCTTGATCGAATGCCGTAAAAAAACGGAAGATAATTTTTCGTTTATTGAAGCCTTCGACGATCATTTCTTTCAGGCTTGAAATACCAGCCATCACATCCGCCATTTGCTTGACATTTCGCAGCAGCAGTGACAATTCAGCCAACCGATCCTGATCGATAACCTGATCGTGGTAATATTCGGCAATGGGAAGGCCTTCGCTTGAAAATAAATGCACCATCTCATAGTTGCCGCGAAAACATATTTGCTGCATACTTTCCTGAATGATGCTCTGTGGTTTTAACGGAGGTGTTATGGATTCAATCACTTGTTATGCCAAGACCTCAATTTTTGTGATTATTTCATTGATCATAGTTTTTAACGTGGGCAGCACATTGGCCCCGGTGGTGGCCACCGTTTCAAAGTGTGTGGTGCGAAAGAAGTTTAACTTTGTTTGTAAAACGTTTATTGTTTCAACATTGTGCAAATCTCTTTTGTTGTATTGAATAATCCACGGGAAAGTTTGCAAAGTATGACCCATTTCAATAAGATTTGTTTCAAGATCCAAAAGGGAGTCAAGGTTTTCACTCATGCGCGCCTTCTGTGAGTCGGCGACAAAGACAATGCCGTCAACGCCTTTCAAAATGATCTTGCGGCTAAACCTGTAATAAACCTGACCCGGAACGGTATAGAGGTTAAATCGCGGCTTCTTCCCGTTTATCCGATCCAGATGCAGCTGCATAAAATCAAAATATAAGGTGCGCTCTTCACGCGTGTTGAGCGTAACCAGCTCGCTCTTCATGGATGGGTGTAAGTAATTGTGGATGAATTCAAGATTGGTTGTTTTGCCGCTCAGGCCAGGACCATAATAGACTATCTTGAAATTAATTTCCTGAAGAGCATGATTAATAAACATTCTGCATTCAAAATTTCAATGATCGGTCTAATTCCTGACTAAGCAAACTCTTGAACTCCTTGTCCAACAGTTGACGGGTTTGTTCACCCTCATCCTGCGCTTTTTGCAATTCTTTGGCAAGCTCTACAATGGCCTTTTTGGTAAAAATGCGAATGATGCCCAGCGCGACATCCACTTCAAAGATCACAATCAGGATAAAGTTAAACCCAATATTTGAAATATAGAGGCTTGCCTTTTCTCCTTCATGATAAAGATATTTGAAGCTGTCATCTTCACCGAGCATGCCGGCCATTTTTGCGGTTGCCGAAAAATTATTCGCCGCAAGTGAACTGAGCGCGTGCAAATCAAACTCTCTGACCGCACCAACCTGAGTTACGGCATAGCCGTTTGATTCACAAAAAAGAACGGTTTTTGCGCCGGTGCTAACCAATAATTGATTGATTATTTCGGTTACTTTGTTGAAAAGTTTCTCTGATAACATCAGAGACTGTCCGGTAGATAGATTTGCTACATCCATATCAAAATCTCCAGGAGGTACGTTATTGATCTTTTATTGCCCAAGTTCAAGGCGTTCAGCAAGAAAATCAGGCAGATCGGAGGCAATTATTTTACTTTGGGTTTTTTCAATATCATATTCAACCCGCACAAGTTCATAAACAAGCGTCTCATTATCAAAAATGCCAAATGCTGAAAATGGATTCAAATCTCTCGGTTGGCCAATACTGCCAACATTTACAATATACCGGAATCCATCGGCAAGCGTCAATGGGTTTTCTTTTTCAATCTTGCAAGTGTCGCCATTGCCAAGGGAGATGTTCATTGGCACATGTGAGTGGCCGATAAAACACACTTGACCCCTGAATTCCGGGAAATTCTTTATGGCGTCGCCAATCGTGATGATATAATTCCACTCATGCGGATTATGCGGCGTTGCGTGCACAATGGTGAAGCCGTCCATTTCTTTTTTTAGTGCCAGCTCCAACAAAAATTCACGGGTTTCCTCAGTGATATGTTCCCGTGTCCATTCAATTGCCCGACGCGCCCAGGGATTAAAATAAGAAACATCTATTTTGCCCAGGGGCGCATGATCGTGATTGCCGGCCAGGGTGATTTCTGTGCGTTCTTTTACAATTTTTATGCATTCATTCGGGTTCGGGCCATATCCCACCACATCGCCCAAACAAAGTATGGTTTCAATTTCCCGACGATCAATTTCTGCGAGCACGCTTTCCAGCGCCTCGAGATTCCCATGTATATCAGATATTATCGCGTATTTCATGTAGGCTCGTTCTAAATAAAGAGCTGAATATACAATTAAAATCAAGTGTTTGCAAGAATTCTTTGGGTCGCGCTCATAGCGTAAATTCAAAAAAAATTCCGTAATTAGGGTTCCTTTGCACAGCAGAATGGTCAGCCAAATTGTATAACCCGGCAACCCGCTTTGGGTTTGGAAGCCTCATGGGTATCTGGTGAAGTTTCGTCGCGCCAAAAAGCAATGCAATGGCAATCAATTTTATCCGGGGAGTAGAAAAATTTAAAATGGTCGAAAATACAGCTTAAGCAATTGTTTTTGTTTTATATGAATTGAAGTAAATTTTGCCGGGCAGCTTCGTTAAAGCGCTAAAAGTTTAATTACCGGAACACATTTTATTCTTCTGGAAAACTTTTCGATATTGATTGAAATGTAATGATATGGCGTAAGCAACGCCGTGTATTTCAATGTGTCGGAATGAAGAAAACCAACTTGAGGTTAAATAATTGTCGCTTGTCTTTTCAGCTGACAATTTCTATTTTTAACGCCTATGAAAATATCAAAAAAAAAATATAACGGCAGGGGCTTATCCACCCTTTTGCTGCTCGCGTTGTGTTCCGAATTTGCCTATGTCGGTCTGGCGGCTATTCAGGATTTCAAACAAAAAATTCCGGCTTTCATGGGGCTCTTTTTCGTCTGCTTTGCCGCTTATTGGCTGGCGGCTCACCTTTTTTTCGGTTTAAATGAAACAGTGTCAAAAAGGAAATGGGCCTGGCAGCAATGGCGCCTGGAACGGTTTTCCTGGTTGAATGACTTTATTTTCTCCGGCAATCGCCCAGAGCTTCTTGCAGGCAGGCACACCCTTCTTATCGGTCTGATTTTCGGAATCATTTTTCGACTAACGA
>Ga0316192_10000211_pt1 | contig 40893 bp, 41 predicted proteins | sample MerIslwburrow_MG_FD_204931 | JGI IMG/M metagenome (GOLD analysis project Ga0316192, IMG submission 204931) | Coastal sediment microbial communities from Maine, United States - Merrow Island worm burrow | ecosystem: Environmental > Aquatic > Marine > Coastal > Sediment | place: USA: Maine...
GAGTTGGGACGAGCAGACAAAATTATTCAAGGAGCTTCCGGGCCACTTGGCTCAGATGGCGCTGTTTGCAGTCAATACAGGCTGCCGGGACAGCGAGATATGCAACCTGAGTTGGGAATGGGAAGTAAAGGTACCAACATTAGACACCTTCGTATTCATTATTCCAGAGCATTTTGTAAAGAATGGAGATGAACGACTTGTCGCGCTAAATCAAGTTGCCTCGTCAGTAGTGAATGCCCAGAGAGGGAAACACCCCACTCATGTATTCCCTTACAACGGCAGACCGATTAAACGCATGCTAAATAGCGCATGGTTGCGCGCCAGAAAAGAAGCTGGATTGCCCCAAGTTAGAGTGCATGATCTGAAGCATACCTTTGGCCGCCGTCTACGTGCTGCTGGAGTGAGCTTTGAAGATCGGCAAGATCTATTGGGACACCGGTCAGGAAGGATCACAACACACTATTCAGCCGCTGAGTTGTCGAGGCTCATTGAGGCAGCAAATGGAGTGTGTGACCGCGGGCAAGGAAAGCCCGAATTAGTAGTATTGCGACGACTTTGCGTGAGCTAGCTCACGCAAAACTCACGCAAGGGGGATAACTTACAAAGCCCAAAACAACCGTAAGCTATTGATTTATATGGTGGCCAGGGACAGAATCGAACTGCCGACACGGGGATTTTCAGTCCCCTGCTCTACCGACTGAGCTACCTGGCCGAAATGAAGGGCGTATTAGACCGACATGGCGCGCCCACGTCAAGTAGGCAGGCGCATCAATTTTAAAAAAGATTACCCTACAGGTAGTGCAGTGCCTGTACCGAAGAAAAACTGCTCCATATGATCTTCAACAAACTTGCGGGCTTTGGGGTCGGTTGGGTTGATGCGGTGCTCATTGATCAATTTGGTCTGCTCTGTCATCCACAGCTGCCAGCCCTCTTTTGAAACATTTTCAAAGATGCGTTTGCCCAACTCACCCGGATATGGAGGGCGGTCAAGGCCTTCAGCTTCGCGCTTTAGTTTTATGCAATTTACCATCCGACTCATAGCTTACTCCTCAGACTTTTCTTGAAACTCTTTAATCAGACGTGCGACCGGGGCCGCCAGGCCACGTGCGTCAGGATGTGCAGGGTTATACCAGAGTCGGCTGCCCGCTTCCATCACCCTGTCACTTTGCTCTACTTGGATTTCCAATGGCGTAATATCCAGATGAAAGTGAGAAAAGGTGTGTCGTCTCTGCGGCCAGCTTGATATCAATCGGCCAGAGAGTCTCAGATTATCTCTGCACCACTGTTCAGCCTGATTTTCAGACGGACATTCAGGTAGAGACCAAAGCCCACCCCAAATACCACTGGGAGGACGCTGTTCCAGCATGATCTCACCCGTCCTGTTTCTGAGAATCAGCATGCATGTGGAACGTACTGGGACAGTTTTACGTGGCTTGGGAGCTGGATAGGCTGTCTCTTCCCCCTGAGCATGAGCTTGGCACCTTTTTTCCAGCGGGCATTTCTGGCATTGCGGTTGAGTGCGGCTGCAAATCAATGACCCCAGATCCATCATGGCCTGATTATAATCAGCCACTCGCTGATCTGGTGTATGGTGCTCAGCAAGGTGCCACAGTTTTTTTAACACCTGTGATTGACCCGGCCAACCCGCTACGGCAAAGCAGCGGGCCAATACCCGTTTCACATTGCCATCAAGAATGGCATGGCGTTGTCCAGCACCTAATGAGAGTATCGCCCCAGCAGTGGAGCGCCCGATACCCGGCAGTGCCAAAACCTGATCAAATTCCAGCGGGAATACACCGGCAAACTCTTCACATATCTGCTGAGCTGTCCGATGTAAATTCCGCGCCCGCGCATAGTAGCCCAGGCCAGACCAGTGGTGGAGCACCTCATCAACAGTGGCATTAGCCAGGGACTCTACATTGGGAAAGCTTTGTATAAAGCGTTCAAAATAAGGGATGACCGTTGCAACCTGCGTCTGTTGCAACATGATCTCTGAAATCCAAACGGGATAGGGTGCTTGCTGTTGCTGCCACGGCAGATCTTTTCGTCCATGCAGATCAAACCAGCTTAAAACACTCTGAGAGAAGTCCGCCTTATGCATTTAAAAATCTCAATTCCAGGCAAACCTGCCAAGGGTGTGCAACAATTAACATATCTTCAACATAGGGCAATGTAACCTATGAAGTGGCATAAAAAAACCGGTACTCTGGTTATGGCTACAGCCATTCTGGCTCTATGCTCCAGGCTGAATTATGCAGCCAGTTTTCCACTGCCACCACCCAAACAGGATATTATCGGCAGGGTTCAATATATTTCTGCTCAGTATGAAGATACTCTGTTAGATATTGCCCGAAAATACGATCTGGGCTACGAAGAGATTGTTGCGGCAAACCCGGACGTTGATCCCTGGATCCCCGGCGAAGGGAGACGAATCACCATTCCGACTCAGTTTATTTTGCCTCCCGGACAACGCAAAGGCATTATCATCAACCTCGCTGAACTGCGCCTCTACTATTATCCGCACAACGAACGTCGAGTCATTACACATCCATTAGGCATTGGCCGTGAAGGCTGGGCCACACCGACAGGTCGGATGAGTATTGTTGAGAAAAAAGCCAATCCATCTTGGGCCGTGCCAGAATCCATACGCAAGGAATATGCGGCTAAAGGAGAGATTCTGCCCAGAGTTATTCCCCCCGGCCCTAATAATCCACTGGGCCAGTTTGCAATGCGGCTCAGCCAGCCTCAATACCTACTGCATGGCACCAATCAGCCGTGGGGGGTTGGCATGCGTGTCAGCCATGGTTGCATTAGACTTTATCCGGAAGATATTAAAACCCTGTTCCCCCAAGTACCCATTGACACATCAGTAGAGATCATTAATCAGCCTTACAAAGCAGGATGGCTTGATAACAATCTATTTATAGAGGCGCACTCACCCCTTCACGAACAGTTCGCTATGGAGGGGAATAATTTAACGCCATTGGTTAAAGCCATCGTCACCGCTTATGGTGAAGCCAGGCCAAATGCAACAGCCCTCAGCAAAATGCAACGGATAGCCAGCCAGCACACAGGAATCCCCACATCACTCACTCAAACCATCACCTATTATGAAGGCCGATCATTAAGAGAGATGCAAAAACACTCCACGCAGTTTATGCGGATGGAGACCGCACTTACTACTCAGCAGACAGCAATACCCTGATGCTATTTTCTTAGCGCTTTTTGCATCATCCGATTGCACTTCTCTTCACATCGGGCTGCTGCTTTAGATGCATCAGTTGCTGCACGTTTGGCCTGATCAGCTGTAGTTTGTGCTGAATCAGCCTGACGCATCGCATCTGCCGCTGCTGCTTCCGCTCGCTTTGCTGCTGCCAGCGCAGCATCAGCTGTTTCTTGGGCTTTGGTGATGTCAGCCTGCATCTGTTGATACTGCTGCGTGGTCGTACAGCCTGAAAACAACCCAAAGGCCACAGCCAAAACGACCCACTTCAGAAACATCCTATTCTTTCTCATCATCTCACTCTCCTCTCCCACTCCCTATGACATGCCTACAACCAATAACCGGCATGAAGAATCCCAAATAATGGCTCATGTACAAAAATTCATGCTGCCATATTTATTGATTAGCGAAATAAACCTTTCAACTTATCTTTCAACTCATCAGGTAATTTCCCTTTGAGCTTCTCTTCAATTTCCTCAATTTTCTTATCAGCCTTTCCCTGGAACAGGCGCTTTGCCAACTCTTCCCTATCTGCACGAACCTTTGGCTGGGCAAAGGGGCCTGTTATTTTTACCGGCACAGGCACGCCTATGAGGTCTTCCATATCCTTGCTGCCCTGCCCTTCCATTGAATCCACTATTGTCGCAGCGAGTTTGTAATCCAACTGTTCGTTAATCAAATTAGCCTTTCCTTTGCCATCTACCCGCAAAAAAGGCGATTTAGCCATTAAATCTTTGTTTACCAGGATGCCTTTGGTAATAATCGCTGTCCCTCCCAGCTCGCTAAAATCCGTTTCTGGTTTTTCACTTGCCGGAGGTGCCGGTTTGCCTTTTATTTTTGCCCAGGTTTCACGAATTGTTTGGGCCAAATCAATACCTTTTAAAGCTCCTTTTTCAAATCGAAATCCAAGATCCCCATTAAGGTTACGACGAAAGGCCTGTTCAGTATTACCACGTGTTTTTAGATTGGCATTGAAACGCCCAGCACCACGCAGCCGTCCATCATCAATAAGATCCTGCAACAGGGGTTCTGCCTGTATATTCGTTAAGTTTTTGGTGATTTGAAGCTGTGGCTCTTTACCTCTAACATCTATATTTACTTCGCCCTGAAGGTTTCCTTGGTAGAAAGATTTCACCTGTTGCCCTACCTTAAGATGCCCGTCTTTGGCTTTGACCTTCAACTCAACATCTTCAGCCAGCATTTTTTTCACCGTCAATCGACCAACATAGAAAATGCCGTTGACATCTAGCTGACGTAATAATTTAACAGGAAGCAATTCAGGTTCTGGTTGCAGCGCCTTTTTTGCTACTGAAGCCGTCTGTTTAGATTTGGGTTGCGCATCTGTTGTTGCTGAAGCTGGTGTAGTTGTTTGTTTCGGTTTGGATTGTGTTGGCTCTTTGGCTGGCGCAGTTGTAGTCCTACCTGTTTTAGCAGGCGCTGATTCATCAGTCGGTGGCGGTAAGTAGCGATCCAGATCAATAGCATCAACATTCAGATCAAAATTAACAGCAGGCATCACCGCTGCCAGATTATTAACCTTTAGATTGCCCGTAAGATTTGAATCATCCAGCACCAATGCCAGTTTTGTTACATCTAGATTTCTGGGGGTTCCGTTAACTGTTGCTGTCATGGCTACACGAGTCAGTACAGTGGCATCTGCTGTTTCAGGCAAAGGTAGATCATGTCGCACCAACCACTCCCTCAGATTTAGATCAGCCAGCTTCAGCTCGCCACCAAATGCAGGCTCACTATTCAAATTATTTGCTACAAGATCACCGTTCAGCGCCAAGCCATCTGCATCCAGTTGCAGAGCATTCAGATTGAGCTGCTCTTTTGAAAGATCAAGCGCTACGCCTGTCTCCAGCTTGAGTTTCACTGGTTTGCCGTTTAATAGATCACCTTTGGCATCCACACTCAGCATCAGCTTGCTAATATCAAGTTGATCCATCTTTATATTCAAGTGTGGACTGCCACTGAGTTGAATATTGGCTTTAATTGCGGGTGCTTGATTGTCCACAACAAAGTCCAGCTTCAGATCCACAGGCTGGCCCGGCATAATCGCGCCGATCTCAAGATTGAACTGCTGAATGCTCACCTGTTGGCCACTGCTATCATCACGCCAACTGACATTGGCATTGGAGACATTGACTCCACCTATCGCCAGTCCCGCCAGTGGCATTGCGGCTTTTGAGTCTGTTGCTGCATCTTTACTGGCAGCACGCCGCTCTGATTTTGTTTGGTGTGAATATGTTTGCTCTTTACCTGCGCTGGCCAGATCATCCCAGTTTGTTTGGCCATCCTTAGCTTTGGCCAGATTAAGGTTTAATCCATCCAATAAGACTGTATCCACTTCAACCTGTTTACTCAGTAACGGCATCAATTGAACTCGAACCGCTGCCTGTTTGATGGATGCGAAGGGTGCATCACCAAAGCCTTTGGCATTACTCAGTTTCAGCTCGCCCAGCTCCAGACCCAGCCAGGGAAAAACAGAAAGCGCTATATCCCCATTGATTTGAAGATCACGCCCCGTGGTCCTTTTAACCTCAGCAACAATTTCATCCCGGTAATCATTGGGATCAACCACCAGTGGAATAATAATGACGGCCGCCACAATCAGCACAATGACTATGCTTAATAATCCTGCCAAAACCTTTAGGATCTTCACTCCAAATGTCCCCTAATAATGCAATTTAAAACAACTCAATATTATCTTAATCAACATCAGTTAATCGATCGTAAACCATGCAACATGAATGGAGTATAGCCTTGCAATAGCAACGTGCCGAGAAGAGAGAGGAGAAAGATGTCAATAAATAAAATGGAGCGGGTAGCGGGAGTCGAACCCGCCTCACTAGCTTGGGAAGCTAGGGTAATACCGATATACGATACCCGCGCATGCTCGATTCTATGCCTCAAAAAGCGGATACGCAACAGCCGACCAGCCCGATAGTTCGAACTGGAAGACGATGACTGAAGATACAATTTTAGTGTAGACTTCACCCCCTACTCGGTTAACACCACTGGACTCCAAGATGCAGATCTATCTCAATGGCGAACAGCGACAGATCCCAGACAACACCAACATGACAGCACTGATCGAGTTACTCGAACTCTCAGACAAACGCATTGCTGTGGAGGTAAATGAAGAGCTGGTGCCTCGCAGCACCTATTCCGACTACAGCCTCAAATCTCAAGACAATGTAGAGATCGTACACGCAATCGGTGGGGGCTGAGTTGAAGCCCGGCATCTCTTAGAGTACAAACCTCAGAGATGTATTAGCCGCCAGCCACTATCGTGGCGATAAAACCCACTGCACCCTATTCATAAGCAACACACGGCACAAAATCATGACAGATATGACCAAAGACACTTTTACGCTCGCCGGAAAAATCTACCACTCCCGCCTACTGGTTGGCACTGGCAAATACAAAGACCTGGACGAGACCGATGCCGCCATCAGCGCCAGCGGTGCAGAGATCGTCACCTTTGCTGTGCGCCGCACCAATATTGGTCAGGACAAAGATCAGCCTAATCTGCTGGACGTTGTCTCACCTGACAAATACACCCTGCTGCCTAATACAGCCGGCTGTTTCGATGCCAAAACTGCAGTGCGTACCTGCCGTCTGGCGAGAGAGCTGCTGGATGGTCACAATCTGGTCAAGCTTGAAGTACTAGGTGATGAAAAGACCCTGTTTCCAGATGTAGCCGCAACACTGGAAGCCGCCAAAGAGTTGGTCGACGATGGTTTTGATATCATGGTCTACACCAATGATGACCCCATCATGGCCAAGCGACTGGAAGATCTGGGTTGCATCTCTGTGATGCCACTGGCAGCACCTATTGGCTCTGGTTTGGGCATCCGCAATCGGCTGAACATTCGCACCATCGTAGAAAATGCCAGTGTCCCCATTCTGGTTGATGCAGGCGTAGGCACCGCTTCAGATGCAGCTATCGCCATGGAGCTTGGCTGTGATGGCGTACTTATGAATACCGCCATTGCTGCGGCCACAGACCCCGTGCTGATGGCATCCGCCATGCGCAAAGGCATTGAAGCTGGACGTGAAGCCTATCTGGCAGGTCGCATGCCAGCCAAACGCTTTGCCTCTGCTTCATCCCCAATGGATGGACTCTTTTTCTAATCACCACTTGCCAACAGTCATTACAGAGGCGTTGAGTGCAACGCCTCTGTAGTCAACACAGCTAGAAACACCCAACAATGTCAGATGAGATCAAACGACGCCCTATCCGCAGCTTCGTACTACGTGAAGGACGTTTTACTGAAGGGCAGCGCAATGCCTATGACCGGTGCTGGGCACAATTTGGCATTGACTGCGTTGCGGGTGAACAACTTGACCCAACCCAGTTATTTGGCAACAGTAATCCACTCTATCTGGAGATTGGCTTTGGCAATGGTGAAGCACTGGCAGAGGCGGCTGCCCAGCATCCTGAAAACAACTACATCGGCATTGAAGTACATCGCCCTGGTGTAGGCCATCTGCTGCTCCGTTTGGAAGAGCAAGAGCTAAGCAATGTCAAAACAATACGACATGATGCCATGGAGGTATTGCGCCATCACCTACCAGACCAATCGCTGGATGGCGTCATGCTCTTTTTCCCAGACCCCTGGCACAAAAAGCGCCACAACAAACGTCGCATCGTACAGCCAGAATTTGTCAGCCTACTGGCCCGTCTGCTAAAGCCTGGCGGCACCCTGCATATGGCCACTGACTGGGAAGATTATGCCGAGCATATGATGCAGGTCTTAAGCAGCTCGGCTGAATTTAAAAACAGCCAGGGTGAGGGAATATTTGCACCACGCCCAGAAACACGGCCACTCACCAAGTTTGAACAGCGCGGCCAGCGGCTGGGGCACGGTGTCTGGGATCTTCTTTTTACAAAGGAACAAGGTTGACCCTACCCCGCTGTAATTGTTGACCCACAGATGAGCCAACTCAGCCTTTACAACCTTCAGGTTCAACAGCTTTCACCCATCAGCCTGGAGATACCTGCGGGTCAGTGCATCACTATTGCCGGCCCATCTGGATGCGGCAAAACCCAACTACTCAGAGCTATTGCTGACCTCGACCCGCACCAGGGAGAGGTTCAACTCAATGGTTTAACACAAGAAGAGATGCCTGCACCCAAATGGCGCAAGCAGGTTGGCTACCTACCCGCAGAGAGTGCGTGGTGGAGAGCGCAGGTTGGCGATCACTTTAACGACCCTGATCCCCAGCAATTTGAAGCCCTGGGCTTTACTCTAGAATGGCTGGAGCGGGAAGTCAGTCGGCTCTCAACAGGTGAGCGCCAACGGCTTGCACTACTGCGCCTTCTGAGCAACAGACCACAAGTCCTGTTATTGGATGAACCCACTGCTAATCTTGATCAAGCAACAGCCCGACAGGTAGAACAGCTCATCAGTGACTATCGCCATACAGATCAGGCGGCTGTCATCTGGGTCACGCATGACAGCGCACAGCATCAAAGAAGCGCACATCATTACTGCTTTAAAGGTAACACGCTGGAGCACTGCACATGGAACTGATCCAGCTCACCCCGTGGGATCTCAGCATAGCAGCAGTGCTGGTGCTGCTGCTTGCAGGCCTATCCTTTCACTTGCAGCTTGGCATCGAAAAACGCCTGCTTATTGCTACAGCACGCAGTGCAGCACAACTTAGCCTGCTTGGTCTCGTGCTCAAGATTATCTTCGCCCAGTCCAACCCCATAACCATTGGTCTGCTGACCCTCTTCATGCTGCTGGTGGCCAGCTATGAAGTGATGAATCGCCAACAACGACGATATCGGGGATATTGGGGGATGGGAGTTGGCATCTTTTCCATGTTCCTCTCCTCCTTTAGTGTCACATTGCTGGTCCTATTGGTTATCCTGCAGGTAGAGCCTTGGTATACCCCGCAATACCTCATCCCGCTGTTAGGGATGATGCTGGGAAACACCATGACCGGTGTTGCTCTCAGTCTGGATAATCTAAATCAGAATGCCTGGCAGCAACGGGCCAGCATTGAAGCACGGCTCATGCTGGGGCATGACTGGCAGTCCGCCATTGCAGAGATCCGTCGCAATGCCCTGCGCACGGGACTCATTCCCATTATGAATGCCATGGCCGCTGCAGGAGTAGTCAGCATTCCCGGTATGATGACGGGGCAGATACTGGCTGGCAGCCCACCATTGGAGGCTGCCAAATATCAGATCCTGATTCTCTTTCTTGTCTCTGCCAGTATTGGACTGGGTTCAATGACCGCTATCTGGATCGGTTCCAAGCACCTGTTTGATGAACGGCAAAGACTTAGGCTGGATCGGCTGACACAGCCAAAACAGTAAGCCGTTATTGGCTGTAGTGCGCCCGATAGGTCGCAACATCATCTGCACTAAAACAACAAGCAATAATCTTCTCAAAATCATCACTGGCAGTCTGCATAGCTTCCAGCACAATCTCTGCGGCAACATCTTTTGGAAACCGATAAACACCTGTGCTAATGGCAGGAAAAGCTATACTCCGGGCACTGTTTTCTAATGCCAAGGCAAAGCTATTCTCATAGCATGCCCGCAGTAACTCAGGTTCATTTTGCCCACCACCGTGCCACACTGGCCCAACTGTATGGATAACCCAGCGGGCTTTAAGCCTAAACCCGGGGGTGATGCGCGCCTCGCCCGTTGGACAACCTCCCAGAAGCCGACATGCAGCCAAAAGCTCTGGGCCAGCTGCTCGATGAATAGCACCATCAACGCCACCACCACCCAGCAGACTTGCGTTGGCAGCATTCACAATCGCATCCACATCCAAACGTGTTATATCGCCCTCTAATATTTGGATCTTTCCCATCTCAACCTCCTTTTTCATAGATTTCCATAGCGACTATTACTAGTGGTTTTTATTAACTTAATGGCGTAATGCCCGTTGCATTTTGCACTACTTAGCACAGCCATGCCGGACTGAGTTCGGCACGCATAAGAGACATTTTAAATGCCTAATTTATAAGCGCGTCTTCGATCTCGCAATGGGGTTTGGGATCTCTAAATTCCCAGAACGCATTCAATCCTTGAAAACCTATTTGGGCCGCAACCGTCTTTAGGATAGCACTCCTGCACAATATCTATATGGAGTATAAATAGATCGACTTGTAGTCGAGAGCTTCCCCCTATGCTGGGATCCATTTGTGGCAATCACACTGTAACGGCCTTTTTCAGACTCCGATTGCCGCATGAATTAGGAATTCACCACACACACCTGTAGCCCGATGCCAACCTACCAAGTTTTTTTATACCCTTTGAGTATAGTGACCATTTCTGCTAATTCTGGCGCGTAGCCCGGTACTTCCAATCTTGACTTCCCATACCCCATGGTATCGCTGGATTCTACGATTATTTGAATCTCGTCTTTAGCCCGCTCTATGGTAATAACGGGTTGTTGTTTGTGGTTTGATAGCACCACGCTACCAGATTGCTTTTGCTGAAGCTCATCCAATTCCTTCTCAAATCTGCTTAGTGCTTCCATTTTAATCCAGCACGACAACATCTCCATTTTTGTCCGTTGATAGGATAGATACATCTCTGCAACTACATGAAAAGAGACGGATGAAGCCCTGTGCTCTACTTCAACAGGGTCAAGCGTAAGAGTAAATTCCTCTGACTTACATAATTCAATCATAATTTAGTACCAAAGAAGGGAGGCAAAATTGATTATTGACAATAAAAAATACAACGATGCCAATCAGAATAAATTTTAACGGTATCGCGATAGAAAATCACCGTAAGCGCTTAAATATTCAACGTAGTAACATCCTACGCTTTGCATCACCTTACCTATCCCATCTTCCACGTGAGGAGGGATCAGAAGGCGGGAGTGGTTTATCATTAGAACATAGGCATGCAGTTCACAACTGTTTTTCTGACAGGCATCTTCGAGCTTTTCAAGAAAAAAGGTGGATCTGCTTCCTGACAGAATATCGGCTCTCTGTTATTGCCACGTTGAATAACGTGACTCCATTGATCGACACAACACTATCCAGCACAGTGATCCCAATTTCCCCTGCGCAACCCTTTCCTACGGATGGCTTTTTTTGTTACTCTTCGTAACCAGAAACCTGATAAAGTCAACTGAATGTATTCCTGAACATTAAAAACCTTCAAATGAAGAGGTTATTTATGCAAAAGCTGAAAATATCGGTATTGGCGGCGGGCATCTGCCTCCTGTCACTGGCCGTTGCTAGCCCCGCCATGGCAGCCGATGGCGCTGCCGTTTACCAAGTGAAATGCCTTGCCTGTCATGGAACTGATGCTAAAACATCAATCATGCCTCTCTACCCCAAGCTGGCAGGGCAAAATGAAGAGTATCTTCTTAACCAGTTGAAGGCTTTTAAAGGCGCGAAACGCTTGAGCGGACAGGGGGCGGTTATGATGGGCATCACGGGCGCATTGTCCGATGAAGACATGGCTGCCGTTGCTAAATGGATTTCGGAACAGCCGGGATTCTAAACGATCGTAAAAGCCTCAATACATCCATAATTCTTCATATCTGAAACACAGGAATTACCAAGATGCTTAATACCAAATTACGGGCACTGGCTGCGGGAGTTGTTCTTGGCACGCCAATGATGAGTGGTAGCGCACTGGCCGCAGATGGCGCCACCCTGTATGTAGAAAAAACCTGCGTTGCCTGCCACGGTCCGGAAGGACGCGAGCCTGCCATGAATGCCTACCCCAAGCTAAACGGCCAACACGAGCCTTACCTCATGGCGCAAATGAAGGTAATCAAAGATGGTAGCCGCGGCAATAATCATTCAGTAGCAATGAAGAACATCATGCATAAGGTCACTGACGAGGAGATGGCCGTCATTGCAAAATGGCTGGCCGGCCTTAAGTAATCGCCATAAGGGCACATACTGTTGAAGCCTTGCATCTTCACGATGCAAGGCTTTTTACGTTTTAGGGGCTAATTTGAAAGCCCGCGTTGCTGCCCCAAAAAAGGCCTTTCTCGCGGGCTTTCAAATTGGTGTTAAGAGGCTCTAGTCTAACCCAGCTTCTCTTCCAGCATTTGAGCGACGACTTCCCGCAGGCGTTCATCAACTCCAATCCCTGCCCAATTCCCGCTCTCCTCTCTGACGGCCATGGCCACCGGTAGAAAAACAGCATTCTGGATAATGATGGCCTGGGTCTCACCATCCGCGGAAACCTGGTTGATGATCTGCTGGCCATACTGACTCTGATAATCAACTTCGCCGTCGGTCTCATCCCACCGCGTGCTTTGACTCACGTCCAGTGAGGCTGCGGCCAGAGGGCGGTCTCGCATCTTATCGATGAACGCGCTGAGTTCATTAAGCGTATCTTGGCGCCCTTCGTCCTCCTGGGCAGAAGAGTGGGACTCATCAAAAAACTTCTTTGTATATTCGTCAATCTTTGGCATTTTAAATCACAGGTAAATGAGGTTTCAGCGGACTGGTTAAACATAGCCCATACGGTAGTTAAACAGCAATAGTGCGGAGTTTAACCCAGACTATCCACCGCCTCACACAACAGCGCATAGTAGTCGTCTTGATCCATGCCCAAGACCATCGAGCCAAACAGCTCAGCATCTGCGGCAGTTGCAAGGTCAGCGTAATTCACCGCTACAAGGTGATAGAGAACCAAGGCCGGCAGCAGATCCAGTCGATCCTTGAAGGCTTCATGAACAACAATCTTGTACTCAGCCGCGACCTTTACATAGTCAGCAAAATCCGCATCCTCATAGTCTGGCTTCTCCGGGTCTTCAAACACCCCTTCGGAAAAGGCAAACATCCCTGAATCAATACGGCTTGAGTCAAACTGAATGCTGATAGGGTAGCGAACACACTCTCTATCTTGGAGCATCTCAAGCAACGTAGGATAGTCAATATCCGGACCATACTTATTACGTATTGCACGTGCCCTTTCGGCCGCATGTTCCGTAACGGAGCTCTTCAAGTCCTCTTCTGTTACGGTTCGATCTGCCTCGTCACCTATTGCCCCCACCAAGACGCCTGGTGGGGGCCGTTTCTTACGTTTCTCGTTCAATGGTCGTGCAGTCTGTCTTCGTGTGAGGCATCTTCCATGCCTTTCGGGAACTCGGGACGGGGCTCAGCCAACAACTGAGCAAAACCCTTGTTTCTGTTGCCCTGCTGAACATCATGTGGATTATGACATTCAGTGCAGACCCACCAGCGTTTCTTGCCTTCCTTGCGCCAGTCACCGATACGCTTGCCGTGGATACCGTCGCGCCAATCGCGCAAAATCGGGCCGTGGCACTTGCCGCACAGCTTCTGTGGCTGGTTGAAGCTGATCTCATCGCCGAAGTTATCCACCAGAGTCTGGCGGTTGTTGGCGTTGTGACAGTCCAGACACCAGATAGCCCCCCGACCGTGCTGCAGTTCCAGGGAGTTCGGCACAATATCGGTATGCATCAGCAGCAGACGCGGTCTCTTAGTCTCAGGTGCCTTCTGGTAGCTGTCGTTGTGACACGCTTCGGTACAGATGGTAAAGAGCTTCTTACGGTCGACCCAGTTATCGATTCTAGGTTTGACCACGGCCTCGCCTACCGCGTAGTCAGCCTGCATTAAGGGGCCGGATGGAGTGGGCATATCCCCCATGGGAACGGTACCATCGTAGGGGTCGCCCCACCACAAAACACCGCCCGTGTCGGGAGAACATTTCACATTGGGCCACTCGTCTTTACCAATGACCCTGCGTTTGGTGGGGGAGCCTTTTATCCGACTCTCATAGCAATCCTTGACGAACTTGGTATCTGTGTTGTCCGCATAGGCCGCCGTACCGGAGAGGGCCAGGAGGATGGCCCCGGAGAAGGCCACGTTGGCATGTCTGAATATATTCATGTCATCTATCTCTCTATTTCGACTGGTCGTATTTCACATCACCCAGAACGACACCAACGGCACCTTTCATCAGCAGAGTGAGTACGATAAACCCGATCGCATAGTTACCAATTACGACAAATAGCTCCAGCATTGTTGGAGTATATTCGCTCAGCTCACCGATTGGGCTTGGGCTGAATCCAGGAAGCAGCAGACCCATGCCTTTGTCGATCCAGATGCCGACAAACAGCATGACACAGATCCAGGGCAGCACCTTGAAGTTTTTACGCAGAGGACTGAGCAGCAACCCGAAGGAGACCACCATCAGCACTATGGCTGTCCAGAACCAGGGCACCAGTTTGTCTAAGCCAGCCATACCAAACATCAGGTATTGCAGCCCAAACGAATGCTCAGTGCTCGGGTAAAGTTCGATCACGACCTCCGAAAAGATCAGGAACAGCGCCATACCGAGAAAATAGGTGATGAAGTGCGAGATCTTATGGAAAACCGAATCTGGAATATCCATTTTGGTGTGCTTACGAACGGTCAGGAAGCAGAGAATAATCAGTGCAGGTCCCGCAGCAAACGCCGTGGTGATGAACTTGATCGGCATGACTGAGTGGAACCACATCGGGCGCGACGGCATGGTAGAGATCAGAAATGCGGTCACGGTGTGGATACTCAGCGCCCAGACACAGGCGATCAGGATCATTGGCATGTAGAACGATTTATTGAGCGGCTTGCCTGCATACTTCATGTAGAGGTAGTAGCCGCCACATACCAGATTCAGAATCAGATAGCCGGTGAGCACCATCACATCCCAGGTCAACATGGAGTGGGGCCAGTTGTAGATACCGATCACTGGAATGATATGCCAGAGCCTGTCCGGACGCCCCATGTGGGCAAAAACGAACAGCATACACATCACAACCGCGGCAATCGCGACCATCTCACCCAGCACTGCGACTTTATGCAGATCTTCCTGTTTATAGAAGTACGCGGGGAAGACAACGACCACCGCAGCCGCAGCCACACCAACCAGGAAAACAAAATTGGAGAGGTACATACCCCAACTGGTCTGGTCTGTCAGGCCAGTGATGATCATGCCTTCGGTCAACTGATAATAGTTACCAACGGCCCAAAGCAGGACAAAGACGCCCAGGAAAGCCAGCCAGGCATAGTATTGTGCTCCTCCCTTCAACGCATAGGAGAAGAAGTCAATTGGAAATCTAGTTTTTGATGACATTACTAACTCCCCTTAGTCGATGAAGTAGAAGAACTTAGGATAGGTATTCAATTCGGCCTTCAAGCGGAAGACACGCTTCCGGTCCAGAATCTTTCTGACCTCGCTTTCGGGATCCAGGAGGTTACCGAACTTCCTCGCACCCACGGGGCAGACCTCGACGCAGGCGGTGTAACGGCCATGCCGCGACCGCTGGATACAGAAGGTGCACTTCTCGGCCACACCCTTCATACGCGGGCGGTTTCCAAGATAGTGGGTCTTGGGGTTCATATCCTCGGCGGGGAGGTTGGGCTCACCCCAGTTGAAACGCCTGGCCCAGTATGGACAGGCGCCAATACACATACGGCAACCAATGCACCAGTTGTAATCAATAACGATGATGCCGTCTGGCTCACGATAGGTGGTCCTTACCGGGCAGACCTTGACGCAAGGCGGTTTTTCACACTGCATACAGGCGATGGGGAAGTAGAAGGCATCCTTCTCAGGCACCTTGTTCTCCTCGGGCTCGTAGTAGTGCTTACCCTCAAGCACCACACCAGCAGGCTTGTAAGCATTACCACCGACCTGCACGCCGTACTCGTGGCCCTCCTCCGGTGGATATCCTTTATCCATATCGCCGGCAGAAAACTGGCCTTTCTCCATCCGAACCACGCGAATCCATTCAATCTCTGTGTTGGTACGAGATTGATTGTTCTCCTTCACACACGCCTTAACACAACGACGGCAGCCGATGCATTTCTGAATATTCAACGCATAACCGAACAGAACCCCATCCATGGCAGGTGTATCGTCAACCGTAACATCCTTGCCATACTGCGCGGAATAGCGTTTCTCTAACCGGGCAGTAGCCTCTTTCTTCTCTTCGTCGGTCATCAGACGATAGTTGCCCTGAAACCACTCAGCCCAGGTTGTCTGTGCATCGGGATTGTCTGTATTGGCCATCAGCGCAGCCGACCCGAGCACACTGGCCGCACCGGCGGCCGCACCGGCCGTACCAGCCTTTTTCAGAAAATCCCGGCGAGTTGTGCCGGCGCTTTTCCTCTCTTCACACTTGGGTTTAGTGGGTTTAGACACGGAGAACCTCTCAAGTTGTCGCGAAAAAATGATGATCTAATTCTTTGCCGGCATTATGCTGAAGAACTCCAACAGCATTACGCCGGTCAATCTGATACTCTGCATAATATGAATTACAGATGGGCACTGGCCATTACCCTTATCAATTTTATGTAATTCAGCCAGTTCAGGTTGCATCAAGGGCGTTATGGGATGCAACTATACCGCCCTTCAATCTATGTCTCAGACCTGTCCTTCTGATAATTTTGCAGAAACATTTTAACCATGTCCTGCTTCTCCTGACTGGTCATCAGCACATGCTCTCGTTCGGCTATTATTTTATCCCCCGGAGTGACATCGGCCATATAGGCTTTCTGCGCATCAAGCTCGGAGCTCACCACAGAATCCGCCACTTTGACCACGCCCCCAGCGGCAGTTACCGTCGCCCCTCCGATCATCAGTTTCTTAAAAAAACCGCGCCGGGACGATACTGTGTCGTCCGCCTGAACAGCGACGGCTGCGCTATCCTGTTTCTTCTTATGACTCATACGTTTATACCTAAACAAATGCCCAAAGACGGCGTTACGCTTCTTGGAAACGCACCAACTACCCAGATTTATCTACCCAATATCGCAAATACTTCTATTGGGGTCAAGAAAGAGCTGAACACCTTGGTGTTTATCATGCCAGGGAAGATGGTAAAGAACCGGGAGGAACGGTTGGTAATGCTGAACCGTGTAGCCAGATCGGTCATTGAAGAGGTGCGGGGAATCAACTCTGATTATGTCTTCACCTAATTAAAGGCAAACCTGTTCAGGGCATCAACGGCAGCTCATGGAAACGTGTTAGCAAGGCCGTAGGTTTGACCCATAGAGGGTACATAACCTAAAGTATACCTTCAGAAGGCGACTAAGAGCTGCTGGTGTACCTCTAGAAACCAGGAAAGCGTTGCTTGGTCACCGTAACGGCGACATCACAACCCACTACTCTGCCCCAGGAGGAGCTTTTAGAGGCAGCAAATAGGGTCTGTGAGGAAAAGTCCGGCACTGGTTATACTGAAACAAAAAACGGCCATCGCATAACACGATAACCGTTTGTTTTTTTGTTACTAAATAATGGCGCGCCAGGAAGTATCCGACCCACTGGTTCGCAGCTATTACAAACAGTGATAATATGCCATATTGCACTTGGCAACATTACCCGCGCACTTTTCATGCATGAAACTTTCATCTTAACAGTGATCATTATTGCAGTCGTTTGGCTATTTTTAGATAGCCTGCGCGCACAGGAGAGGGCCATCACTATTTGTAACAAAGCCTGCGAGGAACGCAATGTACAGCTTCTGGATCAAACAGTTTCAGTGCATCGCATTGGGATCAGATGGGGTACAGAAGGGGTTCGCCTACGAAGAATATACCGCTTTGACTACAGTGATGATGGTAAAAATAGGCACACTGGACACCTAATTCTGGTAGGCACCCGACAGGAAGAACTCAGCATGGGACTGCTCAGTCACTAGAAAACCGTGGAGCAGCATCTGCTACACACAGAGCAAACTCTCTATTTAACCACCTTAAGGCTAGGGCGCTCACGGGAAGGTTTAGGAGGATCCGGCTCGTCATCAGGTGAACCATCAACATCAGATTCATCAGGAAACAACATGCCGCGCCCATCTTCTTTGGAGTAGATACCCAGTACAGCCAATGGGGAAAAATGCACCGCCATTGGAACGCCGCCAAAGCGCGCATTAAAAGAGATCAGCTCGTTTCCAAGCTGCAACTCTTTTACTGCACCGGGACTAATATTGAGAACAATACGGCCATCTTTTATATGTTGCTCAGGCACAACCACATCATCACCCATCGCATCTACCAGCAGATAAGGTGTCAGCTCACAATCCACTAGCCATTCAAAAAGAGCCCGGATTAAATAGGGACGATTAGGAATCAGGACCGAATTTCCCGTTCAGCTTCAGAGAGACTCTCCTGAAAAGACTCTCGTTCAAACATACGCTGTGCATACTCCAGCACAGAGTTAGCTTGGGCAGGTAACTCAATACCAAACTCGGGCAAACGCCATAAAAGTGGGGCAATGCTGCAATCTGCCAAAGTCAGATCATCACTCATAAAGAACGGTTTTGCCGTGAAAATGGGAGCCGCTGCTATCAGGCTTTCCTTAAACTCTTTTCGTGCGGCCGTTGCTTTTGCCCCGCCTGCCAGTATTCGATCCATCTTTGTATACCAGTCTGTATCCACTCGATGCATGAACAAGCGCGCAGAAGCACGGGAGACAGGATCTACTGGTAACAAGGGAGGGTGTGGAAAACGTTCATCAAGGTATTCCATGATGATACGAGACTCGTACAGCGTCAGGTCGCGATCTACCAAAGTAGGCAAGGTGCCGTATGGGTTGAGGTCCATAATATCATCTGGCGGATCCAACGGATCAACATCAATGATATCAACCGTAATGTTTTTTTCTGCAAGCACTACCCGAACACGGTGACTGTACGCACTCATGGCATCTGAGTAGAGCGTCATCACAGGACGTTTATTAGAAACTACGGCCATCTAAGCCACTCCAGAGTATCTTAAATTTAAGAACAAAAAGGGAATCCCAAAAACAAAAAAGGGGCGCACAGTATACATGAAAACTGTGCGCCCCTGTTGTTTTTGCTACAACTTTCTACTTAGTGGATATCCTTCCAGTATTCTTTCTTCAGCAGGTAGGCCAATACAAACAGAACCAGCAAGAAGAGAATCACTTTAACACCCAGAGCTTTACGCTGTTCCTGGGATGGATCACCCAGGTAGGTCATGAAGTTCACCAAATCATGCATAGCTCCATCAAACTTCTCTGGGGTCATGCTGCCAGCTTTGACCAGCTCGAACTTCTCAAAGTGCATTTTGCCATCTTCACCCTTGGTGAAGCGCGCTTCTTGCCAACCTTGGAGTTCCCACAATACGTGTGGCATGCCAACATCAGGAAATACAATGTTGTTGATTCCCATTGGCTTGGAGTCATCCAGATAGAAGCTGCGCAGATAGGTGTACACCCAATCTGAACCTCGAGCACGCGTGATAACGCTCAGGTCTGGAGGTGTCACACCAAAGTAGCCATTGGCCTCTTCAGCATCCAGAGCGATATCCATAGTTGAGCCAATTTTATCAGCAGTAAACATCAGGTTTTGCTTAACATCTTCAAATGTCAGCCCCAAGTCAACGGCAGTACGCTCAAAACGCTGGTATTTGGCAGAATGGCAACTCAGGCAGTAGTTAACAAAATACTTGAAACCACGCTGTAGCGACTCTTTATCACTCACGTCAACATTTGCGTCATCCAAGTGGGCACCGCCACCTGCTCCCATGCTGAGCATAGGTGTCGCAAACAACATCAATGCAATGATCAGCTTTTTCATTAGGTCAACCTCTCTGGAACAGGTTTATGTGAATCAATCTTGCTGTACCAAGGCATCAGCAGAAAATATGCGAAATAGAGTACAGTACAGACCCGTGCCAGCAAGGTTAAAGGTCCAGTTGAAGGCAAAACACCTAAAACACCCAGGATGCAAAATACGACAACAAAGATGCCTAGAGCAACTCTTTGGATTGGCCCTTTATAACGCATGGACTTAACAGGGCTCTTGTCCAACCAAGGCAACAGGAAGAACATCACAATGGCTGCACCCATCGCTACAACACCTGGAAATGCAGATCCCATCATAGAGGGGACGGCGCGCAGGATGGCATAGAAGGGGGTGAAGTACCAAACAGGTGCAATATGGTCTGGCGTCTTCAGCGGGTTGGCAGGTTCGAAGTTGGGGTACTCTATAAAGTAACCGCCCATCTCTGGTGCAAAAAAGAGCACCAGTGAGAAGAGGATAAGGAAACCGACAACACCTACAATATCCTTAACACTGTAGTAAGGGTGGAAAGGGATGCCATCACGTGGGATACCGTTCTCATCCTTGTTCTTCTTGATCTCAATACCGTCTGGGTTGTTTGATCCAACCTTGTGCAGCGCAACGATATGTACGAACACCAGCCCAGCCAGCACGAATGGCAGCAGGAAGTGGAGTGAGAAGAAACGGTTCAATGTGGCATCGGAGATAACAAAGTCACCACGAATAAAGATGCCCAGCTCTTCACCTACAAAAGGCACAGCACTAAACAGATTCACGATAACCTGTGCGCCCCAGAAAGACATCTGGCCCCAAGGTAGCAAATAGCCCATGAAGGCTGTTGCCATCATAACTACATAGATGATTACACCGATAATCCACAGCAGCTCACGCGGACCTTTGTAAGAGCCGTACAGAAGACCACGAAACATGTGCAGGTAGATCACGATGAAGAAAGCAGAGGCACCGGTCGAATGCATATAGCGAATCAGCCAACCCCATTCCACATCTCGCATGATGTATTCAACGGAGCCAAAAGCCAAGTCAGCATCAGGCTTATAGCTCATTGCCAACCAAACGCCGGTCAGAATCTGGTTTACCAGCATCAACATTGCCAGTGAGCCAAAGAAGTACCAGAAGTTAAAGTTTTTGGGCGCATAGTATTGAGCAAGATGCTCGTTCCATACTTGAGTCGCTGGATAGCGCTCATCAAGCCAGTTCATGAAGCTCATTATGCTGCTCCTCCATCTTCACCGATCAGAACCAATGATTCAGTTTTGAAATAGTAAGGCGGTATCTTTAGGTTCGTAGGTGCAGGTACGCCACTATATACGCGAGCAGCCAGGTCAAAACGTGAACCATGGCAAGGGCAGAAAAAACCGCCAACCCAGTCCGCACCCAAGTCTGCTGGAGCCATCTCTGGACGATAGGTTGGTGAACAACCCAGGTGCGTGCAGACACCTTCTGCAACCAGATACTCCGGCTTGCGCGAACGATGCTCATTCTTGCAATACTCTGGTTGCTGATCCATATCTGAATTAGGGTCAGCCAATTGATCAGTTAATTTGGATAGGTCTGCCAGATTCTGCTCGGTACGGCGTACAACCCATACAGGTTTACCGCGCCACTTGACGGTCATTTTCTGACCTGGTTCAAGTTTGCTGATATCTGCTTCTGCTGGTGCACCTGCCGCCCTAGCTTTTGCACTAGGTGCCCAGGATCCCAGAAAAGGAACCGCTACAAAGACGGCACCAACACCAGCAACTGCACTCGTTGCGGTGGTGAGGAACCTTCGCTTTTTTAGATCCACGCCTGCTGCGCTCATACTGTTTACTCCCGGAAGATAAATCTGGATAGACCTGGGATTTTTATTTTAGTGATTCTTAACGACCCACTGAAATTTCTTATAACGGCAATGCTATTTTGCATTTACCGAGCAAATTGGTGGGGTATTCTGTTACAAGCTGTTAACCAGGTCAAGCCGGATTAGGGATATCGATAAATTGATGCTCCAATTTATAATATTCAGCTAAGTGCTCACCCAGTGCCTGAACACCAAATCGCTCGGTGGCATGGTGTCCAGCCGCATAAAAATGAATACCCAGCTCACGCGCTAAGTGCACTGTGCGCTCTGATATCTCTCCCGTTATAAAGGCATCCAAACCCAGCTCTGCCGCTGATTCAATATAGTCCTGTGCCCCACCGCTACACCAGCCTATGCGCTGTATTGGCTTATCTCCAATTGAGATATGCATGGGTTGCTGGCCCAGCGTTTTAGCTATACGGACTGCAAACTCAGTGGCATCCAATGGCTGCTCCAGATCCGCCTGCCAGATCAAACCCTCTTCAGCCGGAACCGCAGTTGAAAAGCCCAGCTGCTCAGCCAGCTGCCTGTTATTACCAAGTTGCGGATGGGCATCTAATGGGAGGTGATAAGCAAGCAGGCTGATGCCCGCCTGCATTAAGGTTCTGATTCGACGACCTTTTATACCTATTAATGGCTCCGGCTCACCTTTCCAAAAATAGCCATGATGCACTAACAGGAGATCTGCTTTTGCATCAACAGCAGCATCAATCAGCGCCTGACTGGCGGTAACACCTGTGACTATCTTTCGCACTTCAGAGCGCCCCGCATCAACCTGCAGACCATTTGGGCAGTAATCTTGGAAAGAGTCTATATCCAAGAGTTCATTACAGTAGGTCTCTAAATTATTTAATTCGATCATCGCTTGTCACCTAAAACTACGACTGGTTTTTCCATGTGGATTGATAGATTATGCGTATCCATGGAATTACGGAAGCTATTTTCCTTTGCGTTAACATCAATTACAGCTGGCCTTGCGGCAGCTTTTGTAGTGCTTATTCTGCAGCCAGGGTTATTGAACGATACTCAGCAGACGCCGTCACCACTACCTCCTGCAATAACACAGCCCCCACAAATCAGTCAGCAACCCAGTAGCCTTCCAGACCCGGTTGCACCAAATGGACCCGTGTCATATTCAGCTGCCGTAAAAAAAGCGGCCCCTTCCGTGGTTAATATCTTTACCACTAAACTGATCACCGAGCCACGTAATCCCATCTTTGACGATCCAGCTTTTCGCTCATTCTTCAATGATCAACGCGCAGCCAAACCGCGCCAGCGAAGAGAGAACAGCCTGGGGTCAGGCGTCATCATGGACTCTCGCGGTTATATCCTAACCAACAACCATGTCATAGAGGGTGCCAGTGAAATCCAGCTTTTTTTGCATGATGGCCGTAATATTCCTGCTGCAGTGGTAGGTACCGACCCTGATACCGACTTGGCCGTGCTTTTTGCGCACACAGAAAATCTTCCTGCCATAAAGCTAGCCAATGCCGAACAGATAGAAGTGGGTGATGTAGCTCTGGCCATAGGCAACCCTTTTGGTGTTGGCCAAACCGTAACCATGGGCATTATCAGTGCCACTGGACGCAATCGACTGGGCATCAATACCTTTGAGGATTTTATTCAAACCGATGCCGCAATCAATCCGGGTAACTCAGGCGGCGCACTCATTAATGCGCACGGCCATCTGCTTGGAATCAACACAGTTATCTTCTCTAAAACAGGCGGCTCTCAGGGTATCGGGTTTGCCATCCCCGCCTCACTCGCTCAAGGCATCATGCAACAACTGCTTGTGCATGGACGGGTCGTCAGAGGCTGGCTGGGTATCATGGCACAGGATATGACACCCGAACTGGCGGAATCATTTGGACTGCCGCAGGTTGAAGGCATTCTAATCTCAGGCGTATTGGAGCGAGGGCCTGCTGATCTGGCCGGAATTGTACCCGGCGATATCATTACACAAATCAATGATACAAAATCCAGCGACGCTCGCGATATTCTAAATACCATCGCCATGCAGCCACCTGGTTCTATTGTTACCATCAGCGGCTGGCGAGGCCAACACCGACTAAAACTCAAGGCCTTAATTGCAGAACGCCCACCCAAACCCAGACGTTAAAGCTATCGAGCGGTTAATTTCTATATGTTAGAATCAGGCCATTAATTTCGTCACGTCCTCAGGCCTCCCAATCATTTGGGCATGGCCAAAAACATTCAGGATTTACCTTTATGGCAAATAAGACCCGCGTTGGGGTAGTAGGAGTTGGTTACCTTGGCCGATTCCATGCCCTAATCTATTCCCGCATGGCCAACGTAGAACTGGTGGGCGTTGTAGACAGCAATGCCGACACCGCAGCTAAAGTGGCCGCTGAATGCAACTGTGAAGGCTACACCAACATTCAGGATCTCATCGAAAAAATTGATGCTGTCAGCATTGTTGTTCCAACCACGGCCCATCTTGCAGTAGCCCGCCCGTTTCTGGAGCAAGGTGTGCATATGCTGCTCGAAAAACCCATCGCCACCACCTGCGATGAAGGACGCGAGATTGTAGAGCTGGCAGATAAGGTGGGGGCGGTCTTACAGATTGGTCATCTGGAGCGATTCAACGCAGGCGTTATGGCACTGGCGGATCGCATCTCCAAGCCGCGTTTTATTGAAGCCCACCGCATGGGTGAATTCGTGGCACGGGCAACCGATGTGGATGTTGTATCAGATCTAATGATTCATGACATCGACATCATATTGTCTTTGGTCAACTCAGAGATTACCTCCATCGCCGCTGTTGGCACGCGAGTACTGACAGACCACATCGATATCGCTAATGCCCGCCTTGAATTTGCCAATGGTGCTGTTGCCAACGTCATCGCCAGTCGTGTATCAGAAAAGAAACTGCGCCGCATTCGGGTATTCGAAGAGAACCTCTACCAGTCTCTTGATTTTATTGAGCAGCGCATTGAAACGGCATACCCCAAGCCAAGTCCCGACTCAAAGTGGCCAGAGATCACCGTCGAAAAGATTGATATTGAACCCATCAAACCGCTGGATACCGAACTGGCCGCCTTTATCGATTGTATCAACACAGGCCAACGCCCTCTGGTAGATGGCCACGTTGGACTGGAAGCATTAGAAGTCGCACTAAAAGTGAAGGAAATCATAGGTCAATGAGCAATCAACAAGAGCAAGCCCCACAGGGCGTACCCTACTTAAGTCTGCAGCGGGAATACAAAGAGCTGCGTGATGAATGGATGCAAGCCATTGATGGTGCAGGTGCCAGCGGCGCCTTTATTCTCGGCCCCAATGTAAGGGCATTTGAAAAGGAAGCGGCAGCCTATGTTGGTGCCAAGCACGCCATCGCGGTAGCCAGCGGTACCGATGCACTGGTGCTCTCACTGCGCGCACTTGGCATTGGCCCAGGAGATGAAGTCATCACCACCCCCTTCACCTTTTTTGCCACCGCAGAAGCGGTTTCTTTAGTTGGAGCAACACCTGTATTTGCTGATGTCGAGATCGATAGTTTTAATATTGATCCTGCCAGTGTAGAGGCACGTATCACAAATAAAACTCGTGCCATCCTACCAGTACATATCTTCGGCAATCCTGCTGACATGACCCGGCTCAATGCCATTGCAAAGGATCACGGCCTGCATATTATTGAAGATGCTGCCCAGGCCTTTGGCGCTGAACATAAGGGGCAACGTTCCGGCAGCATGAGCGATTGTGGCTGCTTCAGCTTTTACCCCACCAAGGTTTTAGGCTGCTATGGTGATGGCGGGTTAATCACTACCAGCAGTGATGATGTCAAAGCACGATTGATACAGCTTCGAAACCACGGCGCTACAAAACCCTTCATACACGTAGAGGCAGGTTACAACAGCCGACTGGATGAGATACAAGCAGCCTTATTACGCATCAAACTACGCGATATAGAAAAATCTATAGCTGCTCGCCAACAGGTTGCATCCTGGTATGACGAGGAGCTATCTGAGCTTGATCTGGTCACACCTGTACCAGCAAAAGATGGGCGTCATGCATACAACCTCTACACCATTCGCCATCCACGCCGTGATGCACTGCGAGAGCAACTGAATGCCTGCAAAATTGGCAATAGCCAATGCTATCCAGAACCACTGCACTTGCAAGAGATATATACAGATCTGGGCTATAAGTCAGGTGATCTTCCCGTAGTTGAGGCACTCTGCCATGAGACGCTTTCACTACCCATATTTCCAGATCTAAGCAGAGAGCAGGCCGCCTACGTATGCGAACAGGTTGCTAAAATCTAAACCACCCAAACAGATACTATACAAAAAAACAGGCATCGATAGCGTTCGGTCTATCGATGCCTGTTTTTTTGCGCTGCCATTTGTACAGCAGTCTCCAGCGCCACCTTTAAACTGCCACAACTTCCCTGACCCGTACCTGCCAGTTCCAGTGCCGTACCATGATCAACTGAGGTTCGGATAAAGGGCAAACCCAGCGTAATATTGACAGCCTGACCAAACCCAAGATGCTTAAGCACAGGCAATCCCTGATCATGATACATGGCCAAAACAGCATCGGCTTGCTCAAGATATTTTGGAGTAAACAGGGTATCTGCTGGCAATGGGCCATTAAGATTCATTTCCTCACTACGCAACCTATCCAAGGTCGGTGTAATAATATGAATCTCCTCTTCACCCAAGTGACCATTTTCCCCCGCATGTGGATTCAAACCACAGACCAAAATACGTGGCTGGGCAATACCAAAACAGTGCTGCAAATCCTGATGCAGGATGCGGATGACTTTTTCTAATGTCTCTTGAGTAATCGCCTCGCTCACAGCAGAGAGTGGCAGGTGAGTGGTAACCAGCGCGACTCGCAACCCTGAAGTTGCCAGCATCATTACTGGATCAGCACTTACCAGATCAGCCAAGTACTCGGTGTGTCCCGTAAAGGGAATACCAGCATCATTGATAATGCCTTTGTGAACTGGCCCGGTGACCAAAGCAGACACGTTTCCACTTGAACAGGCTTCAACCGCCGTACGCAATGTTTCCAAAACATAGAGGGCATTTGCGCTATCAAGTTGGCCAGCTGAGGCCGGTGCTTTTAGCGCTACTGGCAATACCCTTAAGCTGCCTGGTTGTTGTGGAACAGGCTCGCTATCAGGATTAAATTCGGAAAGTTTAAGAGGAAGGTTTAGCTGGCTTGCTCGTTGCTCTAATAGCAAAGGATCTGCAATTGCAATCAGCTCTGAAGCATTGGCCTGTTGCGCAAATTGCACACAGAGATCAGGCCCGATACCTGCCGGTTCCCCCGGTGTAATAGCAATGCGGAGTGGACACTTGGGAGACACTAAGAATCTGACAATCGAATATCAACATAGGCTTCATCACGCAGCCTACGCAGATAGAGCTCACCCTCTTCAGCAGCCTTGCGTTCACGGATAGCATCTCGTGCCAACGCGCGTTGCACCTCTTCTGTATTATCGTGCTCCCGCTGTTCCAATAGCTGAACAATATGCCATCCAAATTGCGATTGAAAAGGTTCACTAACTTGGTTTATCTCCAGTGTAGTCAGCATCTCTTCAAACTTGGGTACAAAATCTCCGGGGCTCGTCCAGCCCAAGTCACCACCTTTTATGGCCGATCCTTTATCATCTGAATGAGAGCGTGCCAGTGCAGCAAAGTTATCCCCCCCTTCAATACGCTGTTTCAACTGCGCCAGTCGGTTGCGGGCATCAGCATCAGAAGTGATCTCATTGGTGCGAATCAAGATATGCCGGGCATGTGTTTGGGTGACAATTTTACGCTCCCCTCCCTTGTAATCCTGCAACATCACAAGATGAAAACCACTTGAGTTGCGAATGGGGTCACTCACATCCCCACGTTCCATGCCTGCCAGAGCCTCTATAAACATACTTGGAAGCTGCGCTGCATTGCGCCATCCCAACTCACCACCTTCCAATGCTTGCCGCCCATCCGATTCAGCTACAGCGGCTTCTTTAAATGTGGTTTCACCGTGTCGAACTCTAACCAGCAGCTGTTCAGCTTTTGCTTTTGCATCAGCAATTTGCTCCGATGAAGCACCTTCTGGGGTTGCAATGAGGATATGAAAAAGATGGTAATCAGAACGCTGTGTAAATCGGGCCGATTCCTTTTTCAGATAGTTATCCAGCTCCTGCTTGGAAACTGCAATTCGGCGAACCACCCGTTGTTCACGCAGTCTGGAAACTGTGATCTGTTCACGAATAGTCTCTCGAAACTTCCGAAAACCAATACCATCGGCATCCAAAGCCTCACGAAACTCATCTAGCGACATTTTGTTCTCTGCGGCAATATTATTCAGTGCGCGGTTCAATATACCATCACCAATCACAATACCTGCCTGCTTTGCAGCCGCAAGCTGTAGCGTTTTAATAATCAACCGCTCCAGCACCTGGCGCTCAAGTACAGACTTAGATGGCACACGGGTGCCTTGCTGCCTCAGCTGAGCAACCAGCTGGCTTACCTCATTATTCAGGTCGCTACGCACAATGACATCGTCATTAACGATAGCAACAATGTTATCTACATCCTCAATCGCGCCAGCAACAACTGGGCAAACGAGAGATGAAATCACAAGCAGAAGGAGGCCGAAAGCGAGTCTTATAAAGGTCATAATGCGTAGTATTGCCAATCACGTACAGATAAAGGGGTATTGTACTGTATTCAGGCGTAAAAAATAAAAAGAAAAGGCTAGCTAATTATCGTAGGAATAACCAAAAATACCTTCATCCAACAGCGTTACAATATCGCTACCAAAGCTACTCAGTCCTTTGAGTTCCAACTGCACAAAAACAGCCTCATTGGCTTTTTCATCGTCTATCTCGTTCACATAACGCCTACCTACAACACGCACTACATAACAGCAGCCATCATATTCAAAGCCGCCAAAACCTTCCATCGTACGATTATGCAGCAGCGAGTATTGCCAGCGCCCAACCAGACTCAAATGGCTAGTAATGGGCCAGCGCGTCGACATTTCGGTCTGCTCAGATACATCTCGATTATAACGGTGAGCAATATTAAAGATGCGCTGCTCATCATCCAGGTAATTAAGCTGATAAGATATCTGCGTGGTATTCCGTTCATCCCGATGTGGATCCCACTCACCCGTTGCCCGCGCAGTCCAGGCATCAGCCAAACGAGCAGTGGCCTCTGCTACAATAGCTGAGGTACTATCCTCATCATAGGCTGCATTGCGACTCAGCTGAACCTTACGATCCCTAAAATAGAAGATTGAACCCACACTGGCACTGAATAACTCTTTACCTGTAGCGTCCTGTATGATGCGGGATGTTAGTGCCAAGGTCAGCTGATTAGCATCACCAACGCGGTCTGCACCATTGAAGCGGTTTTCCCTAAAAAGATTTGGAAAACTAATGCCATTCCCTGAGGTATCGAAGTTTGGCTGATCATCCTGGTTTTTATGTGGGATAGCCAAATAGAAAGCACGTGGCTCAAGCGTCTGAACAATGGCACTGCCAAACCAGTTTGTTTCACGATCAAAAAACAGACCGCCATCAATACTTAGTGTTGGAATAAAGCGTTCTGGATCATCCGGATCCCCCACTGACTGATTATCCAGGGAATACCCAGTGAAGCGCGCTGTAACCTTTGGCGTAAAAAAGCCCCAAGGCCTGAGTATAGGCATGCTCAGCCCACCATGCAGATCGTAACGATGTCCCTCAACCTTGGCACGATGGTCAAACTGAACATATTCAGCATCCAAATGGTAAGTTAAGCCAAAGGGCTGGTCAGGTCGTTCCAAGGAAAATTTGATCTGCGGAAGCCTGCGATAAGCTTCACTCGTTGGCGCAAGCGCCTGATCTGTGCTTTGGAAGTGCTGTATACGGCCCTTTATAGACCAATCACTACCATGGTAAGTAACATCAGCACGCCGCTCCATCTGCCGTCCAGCCGAGGCAGCTAAACTACCTCCAAAATCATCCAAATATTCGTCATCCGAAACGTGATTAATATCCATATCCAGAATCAAATTTTGCGCCAGTTGACCACGTTCTTTGATGGACAGAACTCCACGAGTACTACCTACATTCTCTGGCGCTCTATCATCATCAGGGATTATTTCACCCGTAACAACACCGCCATGATTCTTTGTTAAGAAACGAAACTCACCCGCCAACATCAAACCTCGGCGACTCATACTTCGAGGTGTAATGGTCGCATCATAATTGGGGGCAAGATTCAGGTAATAGGGTATAGAAATATCTGTGCCTGTTTCATCTGTCTTGCCAATAGATGGAGCCAAAAAACCTGTTTTACGCCGATCATCAATAGGAAAGCTGATATAGGGTGAATAGAAAATAGGCACCACACCACCCAACGCTACCCTGACGTGCGTTGCTTCACCCCGCCCTGAGACCTGATCTGTGTCCATCGTTTTGGCTCGCAGCACCCAACTATTATCACCTGGGCGGCAGGTCGTATATTCAATATTATCAAAGTGAGCCTGATCTTTATTAACTTGCTCAGCTCGTGTGGCAGTACCGCGAGCCATTGCAGCAGGAAGCCGATACTCTGCCGGTTCAATATATCCCTGATCAACCGCTAGATTAAACTGGGCCTTTTCACCTTCAATACGAAGCGATGAATCCTGGTAATAGACATTGCCACTTGCATTCAGCAGATCATTTTTATTGTCATGCTGAACTTCATCCGCACTGAGCAGGCTACCTCCGCGGGTTACATCAACATTACCGGTAAAGGTGCCAACCTCATCATTTTGGGCGATCTCCGCAGCATCTGCATTAATATAGGTGCGCCCATCATCAGGTGAGATATCTTTAGGTTCGGCTGCCATGCGAAATTGAGAAAGGCGACACTGATTCCAATCCAGTCCACGATCCAGTCGAGGCACAGCCGCTTGCTCAACCGCATCAACTGTAGACGCAGCAACAACTGTGTTTTGCTCTGGCTTGGCCTCTTCTTTATCTGATTTCTGAGCTGGTGGGGCAGGCGTAGGTTTCTCAGCTTGCTGTTCAGCAACAGCAGCCTTCGCATCCAGTTTTGAAGGCACAACAGGCGCAGGCTTTGTCGCTGGAGTTAAAGTTGGTTCCTGGGATTTGGCCTCCGAAACAGTCGGCTTATCCGGCACAGACGGTGCTTCTTTAGTGATCACAGCAGGCGACACATCCTGAACCGGTGCAGGATCAGCAACCAACACACCGCCTTTAAAGCATTCCCAACTTGCGCCATCGGCAGCCGTACGGCATTCCCAGGTAGGTGAGGCAGCATATAGCGGTAGCGCTGCTGAAACCACCAGCAGACTGCTGATCGCAACAGTTAGAATCCTAAGTTGTCCGGGCACGGCGTGATCTCAAAAGTTATTGTTGCTCTAAATCGACCAAGACTCTCATCCCAGCCCAGAAAATTGCATCAGTTTGATCCGCATAAAGTCGCATAGAATCACTTTTTCTTCAAGATAGTCTGCAATTATATTAAGTGTATCGTGTTACCAAAGCCATTTGATCTGCCGGCACAGGCAGCTGAATGCGCACCTGATATCCGCTCCCCAACGCTTCCTGCACTGGCTTGCCATTCTTATCCAGCATCACTTGAAGTGTGAAGGTGTGGTTGCCAGTAGATGTCAGCAGCTCCAGGCGATCACCCACAGCAAATTTGTTTTTTACTTCAATCCCGGTCAGACCATCACTATCAGGTTGGCCCAACACTTCACCCACAAAAATTTGCCGATCACTATCCGAGCTATTCTGACGGTAGTTCTGCAACTGCTCACTCTCATGTCGCTCATAGAAACCATCGGTATAACCGCGATTAGCCAGATTCTCCAACTCAGCCATCAACCCCACCTGGAAGGAGCGCTGCGCCACCGCATCATCAATTGCACGACGGTAGACCTGAGTCGTACGAGCTGCGTAGTAGTGAGATTTTGTCCGTCCTTCAATCTTCAGGCTATCCACTCCAATTTTCACCAGCCGCTCAACATGCTCCACCGCCCGCAGATCCTTGGAGTTCATAATGTAGGTGCCATGCTCATCCTCTTCGATAGGCATCAACTCACCAGGGCGCTCTCGTTCTTCCAAAAAGAAGGGTTCATCAGCCTTTGGATTACGCTTCTGCCCTGTATCAGACTCCCCTACCTTATACTCCCAGCGACAAGAGTTGGTGCAGGCCCCCTGGTTGGCATCCCGGTGATTGAAATAGCCAGAGAGCATACAGCGACCTGAGTAGGCGATGCAGAGCGCCCCGTGCACAAAGACCTCCAACTCCATATCCGGGCATTGCTGGCGAATCTCTTCCACCTCATCCAGCGACAGTTCACGCGACAGAATCACCCGCTTGAGACCGACCCCCTGCCAGAACTTCACCGCCGCCGCATTCACCGTATTCGCCTGCACCGACAGATGCACCGTCAGCTCCGGCCAACGCTCCCGCACCAGCATGATCAAGCCAGGATCAGCCATAATCAGTGCATCCGGTCCCATCGCCACTACCGGCTCCAGATCATCGATAAAGGTCTTCAGCTTGGCTCCATGCGGCATCAGGTTGCAGGTGATAAAAAACTGCTTACCCAGCGCATGCGCCTCATCAATCCCCAGTTTCAGATTACCCTCCCGGAAATCATTATTACGTACCCGCAGGCTATAGCGTGGCAGCCCCGCATAAACTGCGTCCGCCCCATAGGCAAAGGCATAACGCATATTTTTCAAGGTGCCAGCGGGGGCGAGGAGTTCAGGGCTTTTCATATGGGAGATTCCTAGTAGGCCATCTGAGAACAGAAAGCAGAGCTACAGATTATCTAAGGGTGAATTGTAATATAATCTGGGCTTTAACATCGAACATTAAGATGACATATGCCAGAAGGCCCAGAAATACGCCGTGCTGCCGACAAGGTAGCAGCTGCCATCAAAGATAAAACAGCCAAAGAGGTTTTCTTTGGCCTGGAGCATCTAAAGTCATTTGAAAAATTGTTAAGTGGCAAAAAAATTTGGGCTGTAGAAACCCACGGCAAAGCCATGCTGACCCGTTTCAGCAATGGCCTGAACATTTATAGCCATAACCAGCTCTACGGTATATGGCATACAGGGGCAGCCTATGAATTCCCCGACAACTCAAGGCAGTTACGACTCGCTATACACAACGACACACACTCTGCCCTGCTCTACAGTGCTTCTGATATTGCTGTACTGAAAGATGACGAATTAGCCAGCCACCCTTTCCTGCAAAAAGTGGGACCGGATGTGCTGTCACAAGAGATAACACCAGAACAGATTATTGAACGATTGCTCCACCCCAAATATCACCGCCGCCAGCTGGGAGGGATACTGACCGATCAATCCTTTCTTGCCGGGCTGGGCAACTATCTGCGCTGTGAGATCCTGTTTGTGACTGGGCTACTGCCAAAAGTCACATCCCAGCAATGCAGCCCTGAAAAGCTGCAACAACTTGCCGAGGCCATTCTTAAACTGTCACAGCAATCCTATAAAACAAGTGGCATCACTAATGACCACCAACGCGCCAAACAATTAATGAATAAAGGGGCCAGCTTTGAAGATGCCCGCTTCTATGTTTTCCGCAAAGCAGGTAAGCCCTGCTACCACTGTGGCACCTCCATAGAAAAAATCACAGCAAATGGGCAGGGGCTCTATTTTTGTCCTAATTGCCAATCCTTTCCGGGGTAGTTTCAGATAAAAACTTCAGATCATTGATGGTAAGCTGGGACACCATGCAACGCGCTCACCAAATTCTTAAAACCACCTTCGGCTATAGCGAATTCCGGCACAATCAGGCCGATATTATTCAGGCTCTATTGGATGGGCAGGATGCACTAACCCTAATGCCGACCGGCGGTGGTAAATCCCTCTGTTATCAGATTCCTGCCTTGGTGAGAGATGGGCTTGGTGTAGTGATCTCTCCGCTAATCGCCCTGATGCAGGATCAGGTGAACGCTCTCACGCAGTTGGGTATTCGAGCCGCCTTTCTCAACTCCACCCAGGACAGATTCTCTCAGCAACAGATCGAGCAAGCTCTGCTTGATGGAGAATTGGATCTCCTCTATATCGCCCCAGAGCGATTGATGACCGAGCGCATGCTCAGCCTGTTGGGTCAAACCCAGGTTGCACTATTTGCTATTGATGAAGCTCACTGTGTCTCCCAGTGGGGGCATGACTTTCGTAAAGAGTATCAGCAACTCTCCATCCTGCACGAACGTTACCCCAATGTGCCACGGATTGCCCTGACGGCAACCGCAGACCAACGCACCCGCACCGAGATCATTGAGCAGCTGAACCTGCATCAAGCAGCCGTTTTTCTCAATAGCTTTGATCGCCCCAACATCCACTATGCCGTCAGCGAAGGGCAGAATGCCAAAGAGCAACTGTGGCGTTTTATTGAGCGTGAACACCCACAGGATGCAGGCATTGTCTACTGCCTGTCACGCAAGAAGACAGAGAGCATCGCTCAATGGCTTACAACCAAGGGACGGACAGCTCTGCCCTACCACGCTGGGCTATCCAGCGAGATGCGTCAGCAACACCAGGAACGATTTCTGCGTGATGAGAGCATCATCATCGTCGCCACCATCGCCTTTGGCATGGGGATCGATAAGCCGGATGTGCGTTTTGTGGCGCACCTCAATCTACCCAAAAGTATCGAGGCTTACTACCAAGAGACGGGCCGTGCCGGACGCGACGGTGAGCCTGCCAATGCCTGGATGGCTTACGGGCTACAGGATGTTATCACCCTGCGTCAGATGATGCAGGAGGGCAATGCCGAGGAGCAGTTTAAGCGCATAGCACTGCAAAAACTGGAGGCCATGCTGGGGCTGTGCGAACTTATCAGCTGCCGTCGCCAATCCCTGTTGGCCTACTTTGGTGAAGCCTTGCCGGAACAATGCGGCAACTGCGACAACTGCACCCATCCACCCGAAACCTGGGATGGTTCTGTTGCAAGTCAAAAGGCACTCTCCACCGTATACCGCACCAATCAGCGCTTTGGAGTTAACTACATCATCGATGTGCTAACCGGTAAGGATGACGAACGCATTCACAACAACCAGCACGATCAACTGAGCACCTACGGCATAGGCACTGAGCACACAGGTGTAGAGTGGCGCAGTATTTTTCGACAACTCATTGCTCAAGGCTACCTCAGCGTGGATGTTGATGGTTATGGCGCACTCAAGCTCACTGAAAAATGCCGTCCCGTATTGCGTGGAGAACAACAACTACAGCTGCGAAAGATCAGCAAACCTGAAAAAACCAAACGGGAGAAGGGGGCTCGCAAACAGCAGGATCTGCGCTCCATTGATGAACCTCTGTTTGAGGCACTACGTGCACTGCGCCTCAATCTTGCCCAGGAACAGGGCGTGCCGCCTTACATCATCTTCCACGATGCCACTTTGACAGAGATGGCCCGCACCCGCCCGACAACATCAGAGGCCTTGCGCTACATCTCCGGTGTAGGCGAGCAAAAACTCAAACATTATGGAAAGCAGTTTCTAGAAGAGATCGGCAAACACCCTTTGCCTGAACTACTCGATAATAATCTCAGTGATACCATCAATGAGACTTTGGCTCTTCATCAGCAGGGCAAAGATGCAGAAGCCATTGCCCTGGAGAGAAATCTCAAACCCTCTACCATCTACACTCATTTGGCTGAAGCAGTAGCAGACGGACGCCTTAACACACGTGAAGCACTACCGTTGGATGACACCCAATATGCAGAAATCATAAACACTCTGGAGATGTTAGATACTGAAATAGATAGCCCTTTGAAACCCGCCTACGAAGCACTCGATGAAAAATATGATTATGGAATTCTACGGTGTGTGTTGGCAGGGTTATAAATGGAGTAATTTTCAGATCCACATAGCAGATGCCACTTACTCTATAAGCTCAACCCAGGCCTATTGCTAATTTTTCTTTTTGGTTATATCAGGGCGTTTTTTATTGGTCTTTTTTAGCTCATTCCCACGTTTTTCGATAAGACGTTGAATCAGCATGCCTTCAAGCATGCGGTACACTACTTCTTGCGTTTTTTGATAATAGGTTGTCGGCTTTCCCAGCAGTGAAAGTCTTGCATCAAAATAAGCCACGTCGGCCTCCAGCTCGCTCAAGCTTGGCACATGTTCTAATTTTTTGTCTTTCTTCTTATCGTGCATCTCTTACATTTTCCAGAATAATCTGTAGATCACGATTCCAACGTTCAAAAATATCAATCAGCTCTGGCTGAGGGAAAAACTCAGTTAAATAGAGAGGATTTAACGCCACTAATAAACTCTCTTCTCGTTCAGCAAAGATCACGATTTGTGGCGGTAAAAAAGGAGTCAGCTCAGGATAATCCTCTGCCAACCTTTTAATTTCATCCGGCTTTCCATAGGCAATAGCTCTATAGGTGCCGTGTGAAAATCCAACATTAACCAAATCAATATCCACTCTTCTGGCATTAGACGTAAAATACCCCAGTGCATTTATCTCTTCTTCCAATCTGGGCTGAGCATCAGGAAAAGCAAGCTGTGAACGCACCATTAGCAAATCGCTTGCCCATAGCGACCCTGACACTAAAAGCAGCAGCGCACCACCTAACCATCTATACAGGCCAACATGCATCTTCATAATGTCGCCTCCAAAAGGATCGCCTGATAGGTTTTATGCAACATCTCTGAAAAATCACTAAGTGCTGTATTATTAAACAGTGCATTATACTGTTTCGGGTTATGGGCCAACACTTTCACCACACCCTCATGTTCAATAATAATAATTTTTCCCGGCAAAAATAGACCCATGCGGGGATCATGAGCCAATCCATCCGAAATCATCTGTAAGCTGGCAAAATAGACCACATGCTGTTTTCTCTCGCCCTCATCAGGATCAACAATTCCCTCACCTAGCAGCTGCTCACGTACAACTGAATACCCATTATTAACAACGGCATCTTTAAGGCGTTCAATAGTCTGCTCATAAGAGTGGGACGATGGCCACACCAATGCTGCCTCTGCTGGCCGTTTCATCTCAAATCGTTTTACAGAAAGAATTTGAAATGATCGAATATAGCTGACCAGATCATTAATATTCTGCTCACTCAATCCCATAGTAGACAAAGCCCGCATGGGAGTCCCTGCTCTTCCCAAAGTCAGACTGTGTTTAATAACCTGATCATTGGCCGAAGCAAGATATCCCTCATTATTCAAGGCAGGGGCTAAAATCGATTTAAATCTAGGCCTGGAGAAAGAAACCCCTGTACCATGCCCTCCCTCTCCTTTAGCACCGTGGCATTGCGCGCAGTATGCAGTATAGAGTTTGGCGCCAAATTTGGGGTTGCCTTTAATAGACTCTATGCTGAATTTGGGTTCATCAGCCCAATGAAAGGTTCGAATATATTCGGTAATAACCTGGACTTGCTGATCAGAAAGACGCGGAAATGTAGGCATTACCCGTCCGGGTCGGCCAAAGCGAATGCTCTGCGCAATATATTGATTACTGACACTCTTCAAAAAATCCTCAAGCGCCAGTGGGACACCAACACCGCCACGTCCATAGTTGCCGTGACAGGCAGAACAGTGCAGCGCATAAAGCCTGGCTCCCTCTGAATCTTCATCCCTGTCTGAAGTTATTTCCGGCTTTCCAACCTGGGCGCAGGCAGAGAGAAACAGCACCACCATTGAGAGCAGGATCAAGATTGATTTTTTAGATCGCACTGCATCACCTCTGAAGGAAAAACTTAACTATACCAACATGATAGTCGAAAGGTCACAGCCAAATATAGTGTCTGGCAATAAATTAAGAGTAACCACCTTGCGGGATTTGGCCTGGCAGAGGAAAATAAGCCCCATCATTAACAACCGACAAAAGCTCACCATGACCACAATTCGCCAAGAAGACTTTATCCAGAGCATCGCTGATGCATTTCAGTATATCTCCTATTACCACCCAACAGACTATATTAAAGCCCTGACTACAGCCTGGGAGAAAGAGCAGTCACCTGCCGCCAAAGATGCCATGGCGCAGATTTTGGTCAACTCCCGCATGTGTGCCGAAGGTCATCGCCCCATCTGCCAGGATACCGGTGCTGCCGTGGTCTTTTTGAAGATCGGCATGGATGTAAAGTGGGAGAGCGAACTCAACATTACCGATATGGTGAACGAAGGTGTGCGTCAGGCCTACACTCAGCCTGATAATAAACTGCGTTTTTCTATGGTCAGCGACCCTGCGGGCGAGCGCAAAAATACCCGCGACAACACCCCGGCCATCATCAATATGGAACTGGTCGATGGCGACAAGGTTGAAGTAGCCGTTGCAGCCAAAGGCGGTGGTTCAGAGAACAAATCAAAATTCGCCGTACTCAACCCCAGTGGCAGTATTGTCGATTGGGTATTGGATGTAGTGCCCACCATGGGCGCAGGCTGGTGTCCTCCGGGCATTCTTGGCATTGGTATCGGCGGCACAGCCGAGAAGGCAATGCTGCTGGCCAAAGAGTCGCTACTGGATCACATCGACATCCATGAACTTAGAGAGCGCGGCCCTAAAAACAAGGTAGAAGAGCTGCGTCTGGAGATCTTCGACAAGGTCAACGCACTGGGCATCGGCGCACAGGGTCTTGGTGGACTGACTACCGTGCTTGATATCAAGATCAAGGATTTCCCTACCCACGCGGCTTCACTGCCCGTCGCGCTTATCCCCAACTGCGCCGCCACCCGCCACTTGGAGTTCACACTCGACGGAAGTGGGCCAGCGGATCTAGCACCACCCAGCTTGAACGACTGGCCAGAGATCACACTGGAAGCCAGCGAGAACACCCGTCGCGTCAATCTGGATTCAGTAACACCTGTAGAGGTTGCAACCTGGAAAGCCGGCGAACAGATCCTACTCTCTGGCAAGCTGCTGACCGGCCGCGATGCCGCCCACAAGCGCATCGCCGACATGCTGGCCAAAGGTGAATCACTGCCTGATGGGGTGGATTTCAAGAACCGCTTTATCTACTACGTGGGTCCAGTCGATCCCGTGGGTAACGAAGCTGTTGGCCCAGCTGGCCCCACCACCGCCACCCGCATGGACAAATTCACCGACATGATGCTGGATCAGACCGGCCTCATCGGCATGGTAGGCAAAGCTGAACGAGGTCAGGCCACCATTGACTCCATCGAGAAACATAAAGCCGTCTACCTGATGGCCGTTGGCGGTGCTGCCTATCTGGTGGCCAAGGCAATCCGTTCATCACGCATGGTCGCCTTTGAGGATCTGGGAATGGAAGCGATCCGCGAGTTTGTGGTCGAAGATATGCCCGTCACCGTAGCCGTCGACAGCCAAGGTGAATCGGTTCACCAGACCGGCCCAGCCAAATGGAAGGCGATGATTGGCGATATTACTTCCTAAGCATCTGCAATAGACGGGGATTCAATTCTGAATCCCCGTCTCCACACCATGCCACCCAAACTCAGGCTTAATAGCCAGTCCCACCTATTCTTCATTCTCTAATACCCCAGCCACCTTTGGTTGAGCACCATCACACAGAACACCTCTGTTCAATTTAACTTTGTCTATACTGGTTTTAGCGGTGGGTAATCCAGCAACCAAATTAAGGTGGGGTAAAGTTTATGGGCATGATCGGAGGGTTGAAGAGACAGCTTAGATCCGTAATCCAATGGGATACAGATGACAACGATCTGCTTTTCTATCAGTGGAGCGATAACGGTGATGAAATAAAGAATGCCTCTCAGGTTGTCGTGGGACCTGGGCAGGGATGTATTTTTGTCTATCGCGGCAAAGTAAAAACCATGCTGCACAAAGAGGGGGTCTACCCCATTAAAACTGCCAACATTCCCTTTATCACCACACTAAGCAAGTTCATGCAGTTTTTTGAAAGTGAGCATAAGGTTGGGATCTACTTTTTTAAAAAAACAAAAATCCTAGACCAGAAGTGGGGCACCAGTTCACCGATCAAATACCAGGATCCAAAATACGATTTTCCCGTTGGTCTCAAGGCCTACGGAAATTACAGCTATCAACTTTTTAATCCACGTAACTTTTTCACCAACGTAATGGGCAGCAGAGAATCTTTCAGTATTGAGGATCTACGCGATGTTATCTCCAAACGCATCATCCATCCTCTGAGTGACTATTTAGCTGAATGTAAACACAGCTATGCTGAAATTGATGCCAATCGTGATGAAGTCGCTGAGGGAATGGCTGCCGCCTTAAAAGCAGACTTTGATAAGTTGGGATTTCATATTACCGATTTCCGCATTGAGGGCACCAATTTTGATGACGATACTCTGGGACGTATTAACCGCATTGCCGATGTCACTGCCGATGCCTTCGCTGCAAAAAAAGCCGGCGTTGGTTATGCAGAACTGCAACAACTTGAGGCTTTGCGTGATGCCGCTGCCAATGAAAGCGGAGCCGCCGGTGCTGGCGTTGGGATAGGAGCCGGAATAGGCTTGGGCCAGCAAATGGCACAAGGCATGTCGACACCATCACAGGGGGCAAGCAGTGGAGGTGATGATATTCTTGGTAAGTTAGCCAAGCTTAAGACCCTGCATGAGCAGCAACTCATCACCGCAGAAGAGTACACTGCAAAAAAACAGTCACTGCTTGACGAGTTGTAGAGAAAGGTTCAATGGCTAGCTGTCTACATTGCTCCGCCCCCTTACGGGCAAATGATTTGAACTGCGGATACTGTGGGGTTCGCAACGATGTTGATCTGCATGGGCGTGTAAGTTATAGCTCTGTAGAGGGAGAATCTGACCGCCACTGCCCCAATTGTGAAATATCTCTGGAAACCATCGATCTAAAGATAGGCGGGCAATTTCATATTGAACGATGCCAAAGCTGCCACGGCCTGTTCTTTGATACAGGTGAAATAGAAGAGATGCTTGAACACAGCGTCTCCAACGATAATCACATCAATCACGACTTGCTTACCAACGTATCTAAAGACCGCTACAAAAAATCAGAAAACATCAAATACCGAAAGTGCCCAGTGTGCCAATCTTTTATGGCAAGACGAAATTTTGGCCATCGCAGTGGCGTCGTCATTGATCGTTGCCCCAAGCATGGAGTTTGGATGGACAGTGGTGAACTGATCCATCTTTTGGAGTGGAAAAAAGCAGGCGGGCAGATATTGCATGATAAGGTGGAAAGTCGAAAGCCACCAAAGGAAGCACCGGATTTGAGTTCGCTCTTATCGGATAAACCTCACCGCCACGGTTCTCGCCTTGATCGACGCTCGTCTGGACCGCTCGACATTGATCTGGAAGACCTGGTTGGA
>Ga0316192_10000214_pt1 | contig 40383 bp, 42 predicted proteins | sample MerIslwburrow_MG_FD_204931 | JGI IMG/M metagenome (GOLD analysis project Ga0316192, IMG submission 204931) | Coastal sediment microbial communities from Maine, United States - Merrow Island worm burrow | ecosystem: Environmental > Aquatic > Marine > Coastal > Sediment | place: USA: Maine...
CCCGGGCTCGGGAACAGCGCCTGATGATGCCTCAGCAGACTGGTTCGAGGCCGGAGTGTTGGTCGAGTTCGTTGGGGCTACCGGTGTTGTGGTCGTCGTCGATTCTGCGACCGGACCCGGGGCCGGAGGGTTGGTTGTGGTGGTCGCTGCCGGTGCGGCCACGGTGGTTGTTGTGCTCGTGGTCGGCGGGGCAGCCGTTGTCGTGGTCGTCGTGGTGGTCGCTTCCGGGGCCGCGCCCTTCCTCATGAAGATCACCGTCACCCAGAGCACATCACCTTCGCTTGCGACACCCACTCCGACGTAGTTGTAGTCGCCAAGGATGTTGGCCCGATGACCAGCGGAGTTCATGAACGCCGTATGGAGGTTGTCCACGCTCGGTCCGACTCCGACATTCTCCGCCAGCGCCTCCCACCCGGATGCAACGCCGGCAAGGTTGCTCGTGTGGTAGATCTGACCAGCGGCCATCATTTCAGCGCTGTGATTCCGGGCGGCCGGCACGAGATCCGAGTGCATGCTGACCGGCGGCAGACCGGCGGCAGACCGCGAGGCGTTGATCTTCGAGAGGAAATCGCCCTCGGCACCCGCATGGGCCGGAAGCGCCGTGCCCACCGTCATCGCTACAAGGGCGACGAGCACGACGGCGATCTTGCGGGCGGTGCGCACGAGTCCTCCCGGACACGGAGAGCATCAGACTTGACACTCTCTGTATCGGGAGGACCGAACGTGTCCTTTACTCTTTGGCCGCCATCTCCCGGGCGAGCTCAACCAGAGTCCGCACTCCGAAGCCGGTCCCGCCGGCCGAAACGTAGTGCTCGGCTTTGTCGGCGCGAGCCGGACCCGCGACGTCGAGATGAACCCAGGGGCGGTCGTCGACGAACTCGGAAAGGAAGAGGGCCGCCGTAATCGCACCGCCGTAGCGGTCGCCGATGTTCTTGATGTCGGCAATCGTTGATTTCAGCTGGCTCCGGTAGGAACGCTCGAACGGCATGGTCCACATCGGCTCTCCGCTGAACCGTGCGGCAGCCTCGACGGCGGCCACGGCATCATCGTCGTTCCCGAAGATGGCACCGATGCTCGGACCGAGGGCCACCTTGGCCGCACCCGTGAGCGTTGCGATGTCGACGATCAGATCCGGCTCGGACTCAACCGCTATTCCGAGGCCGTCGGCCAGCACCAGCCGACCCTCTGCATCGGTGTTCAGCACTTCAACCGTCTTCCCGCGGTACGCCACAAAGACGTCGCCGGGTCGCTGGGCCGCACCACCGGTCATGTTCTCAGATAGTGGAGCCACGCCGAGCACCCGTATCGGGAGGCCGAGTTCGGCGATCGCCTGCATTGCGCCGTACACGGTTGCGGCTCCGGCCATGTCGGTCTTCATGGCTTCCATCATCGCGGCGGGTTTCAGGGAGAGACCACCCGAATCGAAGACGATCCCCTTGCCCACGTACGCAACCGAGGCTTTGGCGTCCTCTGGTTCGTAGCGAAGGACGACCATTCGTGGCGGGTTCGTGGCTCCTGAGCCGACGGCGAGCAGTCCTCCGTATCCGCGTTCGACGGCCTCGAGCTCGTCCACGATCTCGACGGAGATGCGCTCGTTGAGAGTCCCGGCCCGCGCTGCCAGCACATCGGGCGCCTTGTCGACGGCCGGCTGGTTGACGAGGTCTCGCGCAAGCGAGACCCCGCGAGCTACCGCCGTCGCGCTGTCGATAGCGGCCGCAGTGTCGGCCGAAGCATCGAGGAGTTCGAGGCGCTCGTTCAATCGGGCTTTCGGTTCGCTCCGGTATGCGTCGTAGTGGTAGGCGCCGAGCAGGTAGCCGACGACGACCGCCTCGGTCGCCCCTGTGAGGTCGACGAGGTTCAGTGTTGTGCACACCGTCCGATACGGTCCGGCGAATCGGCCGACCGTTCCCGACGCACGACGGAGCCCTTCGGCGTCCACCTCGTCGCCGAGGCCGACGAACGCGACCTCCCGGTATGGCATGTCGCCGCCCGGTACGGAGACGAGGTCTCCGGCGCTGCCGGTGAATTCGCGAGCGGTGAAGTAGTCATCCAGCCAAGGCCCGAGGCGTCCGGCCGCTGCTTCTGCTCCCGGGCCCCACGTCAGGTCTGCGAACACGGGGACAACGAGCAGATCTCCCTCCCCCTCGAACATCGGTCCGCCTGGGACTACTTCGATCATGTCGATTCTCCTCGGGTTGGGGTCCATTCACGCTCGACGGCTCGAGCCAGCATGTATAGGTAATCGGCCAGCCGATTCAGGTAGGGCACAACGAGCGAGTCGGTACGGTCGGCAAGGTGGCCAACGGCCGCTCTCTCCGCCCGTCGCACCACGGTGCGCGCCACATCAAGTGAGGCCGCAACCACACTCCCTCCTGGTACGACAAACTCTGTGGGCATGCCGACGGTGGCCTCGATTTCGTCGATCCGTTCTTCGAGGCGATCGATCATTGCTGTCTCGACGCGGCTCAGGCCCGGTTCGAGCCGATCGCGATTGGCCGGATCGGTTGCGAGCTCGGCGGCCACCACGAAGAGGTCTCGCTGGACCGCAAGGATCGCCTCAGCCGTCTCCGCATCGCCTTGCGCCCGAGCGACGCCGAGGAACGAGACCGCCTCGTCGACGGTTCCGTAGGCCTCCGGTCCCCCGGAGTTCTTCGCTACTCGCCCCCCGTAGAAGAGCCCTGTTGTGCCGTCGTCTCCGCGGCGGGTGTAGATACGCATCGGTGTGAGGTTAGGACGAGGTCGCCGGCTCAGATGCCCCCTGCGACCAGTGAACGTCCCACGGTCACCACGCCAAAAGCCAGAAGGACCGCGAGGTACGAGAGTCCTGTGGCAGCCATTACCCCCGAGTAGCGAGGCTCACGGAGGGAACCCCACACCCCGAGCATGAGCACCGCACAGAACGCTGCGAGCGCCGCGTAGACGGCGCTGTACACGGCGTCCTGCCCGGACGTCGTCAGCGACCCGGAGACGACCACGACGGCTACCTCGGAGGCAAGCCCGACGGCCGCACCGGCGTCGAGGGCGATCAGCGACCATCTGGGAAGTGTCGGGTCTACGAGAAACCAGTGGCCGAGCAGCATCTCGGTCGTGATTCCTCCAAGGAAGAGCATCCCGGTGAGCAGGAGCGCAATCGCCGCGGCTTCGGACTCCCAGACCGAAGCCGCGAAAAAGGCGGCGCCGAGGGCGAACGCAGGAGCAGCGACATTGCGTGATCGCGCGCCGAGCGCTCCGACCACGGCCATCGCTACGCCAGCCCAGGCAATTCGGCCGGCGCCCGCCGCGCCGCTCAGCCCACCGATCACGGCAACAACTGCCCCGACGAGCCAGAGATACCCCGGACCCACCACGCGCCACCAGGCGACAACGGCTCCGCCGGCCGCAATGCCGGAGACCCACGTGACGAGTATGAGTGCTGGACTGAGATCCACGTCGACCGGTCAGCCGCCGTACCAATCGGCAACGCGCCTCGCCACGGCCTCGGGCGTGAGCCCCAGCTCCTCGGCGATCACGCCGGCCGGCGCCGACATCCCGAACCGGTCGATGCCGATGCAGAGGCCGTCAGGACCGGTAAACCGCTCCCACCCGAACGTCACTCCCGCCTCGATCGATACGGTCGGGAGGTCCGACCCGAGCACGTCAGACCGGTACGCCTCGCCCTGGTCGAGGAAGATCTCAACGCATGGCATCGAGACAACACGAGCCGAAATGGCTCGCGTCTCGAGAAGGTCGGCTGCCTGCTCCGCGAGCGGGACTTCGGAACCGGTAGCAACGAGCACGACATCGGTGCCGGGCCGTCGAACGTACCCTCCACGCGCCACCGCGTCACGGTCCGGCGGATTCTGCGGAACCGGCAGCCCCTGGCGGGTCAGCACAAGTGCGGTTGGATGATCAACGCTATTGACCGCTTCCTCCCATGCAACGGAGACCTCGGTGGGATCTGCCGGTCGTATCACGCGAAGGCCCGGGATCGAACGGAGCGCAGCTAGGTGCTCGACCGGCTGGTGGGTCGGCCCGTCTTCGCCGAGAAACACGGAATCGTGTGTCCACAACCAGACCGCCGGTGTTCCCATCAGGGCGCCGAGGCGCACCGCTGGACGCATATAGTCTGAGAAGGTCATGAAGGTGGCGCCGTAGCCGCGAAGGCCGCCGTGGAGTGTGATCCCGTTGGCGATCGAACCCATAGCGTGCTCGCGAATGCCGAATCGTATGTTCCGGCCGTCCGCATGGGTGGCAGTGAAGTCGTCCGAGAACTCGATCCGGCTGTTGTTCGACGGTGTCAAGTCTCCGGACCCTCCAATCAGGCCGGGGAAGCTGGCCGCTACGTCCTGGAGCACGGCACCCGAGATCACTCGTGTGGCAACCGACGATCCCGGCTCGTACGTCGGGACGGCTACCTGAACCGGATCGGGTCTGAAGTAGGAGGCGAACTGACGCTCGCGGGCAGGGTCCTGTGCAAAGACGGTGTCGCGTCGAGCGACCCAGGCCGCACGAGCTTCTCGTCCACGATTCATACCACTGCGATAGAACTCGTAGACCTCATCTGGAACCTCGAACGGCGGGAGGTCCCAGTCGAAACCCTTGCGCACCAACTCGACTTCCGCGGCGCCGAGCGGCGATCCGTGGGACCCAGACGTGTCCTGCTTATTCGGTGAACCGAAGCCGATGTGCGTTCGGCAGCGGATCAGTGATGGCCGCGGGTTTTCATTCGCCGCAGCAATGGCGGCCGCAATCGCTCCTCGATCGTGTCCATCGATCGCGATCGTGTGCCACCCGTAGGCGGCAAAACGTGCGCCGACGTCTTCCGTGAAGGTCAGATCGGTGGTGCCGTCAATCGTGATGTGATTGTCGTCATAGAGGTACGTGATCTTGCCGAGCCCGAGATGCCCCGCCAGCGAAGCAGCCTCGGCAGCGACACCTTCCATCAAGTCACCGTCCGAGACGAATCCATAGATGCGGTGGTCAACAAGATCAGCCCCGAGCACAGCGCGCAGATGGGCCTCGGCGATCGCCATACCGATTCCCGTCGCGAAACCTTGTCCAAGGGGACCGGTGGTCATCTCGACTCCGAGTTCGGGGTCGTACTCCGGGTGGCCGGCCGTCACCGAACCGAGTTGGCGGAAGCTCTTGAGGTCGTCGATCGTCAGCGGGAATCCCGACAGGTGCAGCAGGGAGTACAGGAGCATCGATCCGTGCCCGTTGGAGAGCACAAACCGGTCCCGATCCGCCCACGTCGGGTTGTCTGGGTCGACCATGAGGAATTGGGACCACAGGACGGCGGCAATGTCCGCCATGCCCATCGGCATCCCAGGGTGACCGGAGTTGGCACGCTGAACCCCGTCAATCGAGAGAATCCGGAGAGCGTCCGTGGCCTGCTGTTCGACGGTGTTCTGCACTGTGACCTCCTGTGACTCTGCAAGCGTACTCCGGGGTCGGGGTCGCTTAGTCGACGAATCGAATCGCTCGCGACGAACGGTTGAGGCGATCAACACCACCTTCGGTGGCGACGACGATGTCCTCGATCCGCATCCCCCAGCGGCCCGGCAGATACATACCGGGTTCGATGGAAAAGGCCATACCCGACTCGATCAGCTGCTCATTGCCTTCGACCAGGTACGGCTGCTCATGTGCGTCGAGACCGATCCCGTGCCCGGTTCTGTGAATGAAGAACGCCCCGTATCCCGCCTCGGAGATGATCGTTCGTGCAGCAGCGTCAATCGACTCGGCGGTGACGCCGGGGCGAACAGCCGCGACGGCCGCCTTCTGTGCAGCAAGCAGCACCGCATACGCGTCCTCGAACCCGTCCGGGCTGCTGCCAACGCAGTACATGCGCGTCGTGTCCGATCCGTACCCGCGGACTCGGCCACCGAAGTCGACCACGATTGCTTCTCCCGGCAGGATCGTCCGGTCGGTCGCCTCGTGATGCGGCGACGCTCCGTTCGGGCCGGATGCGACGATCGCGAACGACACCGAATCGTGCCCTGCCGCGAGCGTCAGCTCAGTGACGATATGCGAGACCTCGCGTTCCGTACGACCGGAGAAGCGGACGTTTCCGAGTTGGTCGGCGACCCGGTCGACCCCATGCGCAGCGTCGCGCAGCGCAGCGATCTCCTCGGCCTCCTTGATCACGCGAAGTGACGCCATGAGCGGTTCAGCATCGACGAAGGATGCGCTCGTCAGGCGGGTCTGGAAGGCGATGAGAAATGACGCCCACATCTGATCCCCGACCGCGATCGTTCCTGTCTCAGGGAGCACCGCCGTCATGAGCTCGAACGGGTCATCGGTCTCGGCCCATGGGTGCACCTCGACCCACGTATCAACCCGCGGCGCCTCGAGTTCGGGGACGAACAGGGCAGGCTCACCATCCACCGGCAGGACAAGCGCCGTGATGCGTTCGAGCGGGAACGCGCGATAGCCCGTGAGATACGGCAGGTCCGATCCGATCGATACCAGCAACGCATCGATCCCGCGTCTCCGCATCGCGCGTTGTGTTGCGTCGATTCGCTCGGCGGTCATCGTGCCGCCTCGAGCGAGTCTCGTGCGTGGTACGACGAGCGCACAAGTGGCCCGGCCTCGACATGAGAAAGTCCGAGCCGGCGACCTTCATCAGCGTATCGGTGGAACTCGTCCGGATGGACATAACGATCGATCGGCCGATGACGAGCCGTCGGCCGAAGGTACTGGCCGATCGTGACGATGTCGACACCGACAGCCCGCAAATCAGCGAGCGCCCCGATCACTTCGTCCTCGGTTTCGCCCATGCCGACGATCAGCCCGGATTTGACGACGCCCGAGGGATTGATCCACTTCGCGCGGGCGAGGAGTGAGAGAGACCGGGCGTAGTTCGCCGCGGTACGAATCTCGCGCTGGAGCCGCAGCACCGTCTCGGTGTTGTGGTTCAAGACTGCGGGTTTGGCCGCCATCACCGTCTCGAGGGCCAGAGCGTCACCTTTGAAGTCCGGGATCAGCACCTCGACCTCGCAGTCGGGAAGCCGCTCACGAATTTCCTCGATCGTCCCGGCGAAGATGCCCGCTCCCCCGTCCGGGAGATCATCACGGTTGACGGAAGTGAGCACTGCATGGCGCAACCCCATCCGCTCGACCGCTTCGGCCGCTCGGCGGGGCTCGTCGAGGTCAACGGTGCCAGGTCGGCCGGTTGTGACGTCGCAGAACGCACAGGCTCTCGTGCAGGTGTCACCGAGCAGCATGAGCGTCGACGTGCCGGACTCCCAGCATTCATAGATGTTCGGGCACTGGGCCTCTTCACAGACCGTGTTCAGCTCCATCCCCCGCATCAGCTTCTTCAAGTCCCGGAACCCCTCAGTGGACAGATCCGCACGGACCCGCATCCACTCCGGCTTCTCCGGTTCACCGGAAAGGACTCCCCGGACGGCAATCGGAGTCTCGCCGCCGTGATGAGAGGAGAACACGCCGGCCTCGACCATCGCGTCGACGTCGTAAGGCCGGGTTCGATCACGGCGGGCGAACGTCCCGAGCTGAATATCGGCAACGCCGCCGAACGCCTGCGCGGCGTGCGGGATCAATGCCTCAACCACCGATTGCATCGGCGGCTGCGTCCCGAGGATCTCGGCAAGGGATGTAACAGGCCGGTCTGGAATCCCGCACGGCACGATGTGGTCGAAGTAGCCAAGGTCCGGGGCCACGTTGATCGCAAACCCATGCATGGATACTCCTGAAGCCACACGCACGCCGATCGCGCCGACTTTGCCGCGATCGGTCCAGACTCCCGTGAATCCGTCTTCTGCCCACGCGTGCACTCCCAGATCCGCAAGGGTCGCGATGAGCATCACCTCGATCCTGCGAAGATGGCCCACAGCGTCCCAGCCGTCGGCCAGCGTTGGCACCTTCACGATCGGATACCCAACCAGCTGTCCCGGACCGTGATACGTGATATCGCCGCCCCGGTCGGTGAAGACCAGGCGTGCATCGATCGACTCGAGTTCCGATGGATCGATCCTCAGGTTCGAACCATCTCCGTTGCGCCCCACGGTGTAGGTGTGAGGATGCTCGAGCAGCAGGAGGTAGTCGTCGTCGATCCGACCGGTCGACCGCGACTCCCACACGGCGCGTTGGAGATCCAGCCCCTCGTTGTAGGCAACCCGCCCGAGCCACCTGACCCGGAACCGCGGGTCGACCGAGGTCATCTGAGTTCCTGGTCCCAATCCCACGTCTCGAGATTCGTCCGGATGCGGTCGAGGAAGAGCACGGCGGTTGAACCGTCGAACGCTCGATGATCCCAGGTGAGTCCGAGGTAGCCGATGTGCCGAACAGCGATCGTGTCGGTTCCGTCGGGGAGTGAAACAACCGCCGGCCGCTTGGCGATCGTGTCGGTTGACAGGATCGCAACGTTCGGGAGGTTGATGATCGGCGCGCTCATGAACGAGCCGAACGGCCCTGGATTCGTGATCGTGAACGTGCTCCCAGAGATCTCATCCGGTGTGACATCCCCATCGCGTGTCTTCACCGCCATGGTTCGGATATTGCGGGCGAGACGCTTCAGTGTCTGCCCGTCGGCGTCTCGCACCGTCGCGACCAGGAGTCCCTCGGAGGCGAGGTCAACTGCGACGCCGAGATGCACAGCCTTGTGGTCGATCCGCGTCCCCGCCTCGAGGTCGAGCGAGCTGTTCACCACCGGGAAGGCCGCAAGGGCATCCATTGTGGCCCGCGCGATGAAGGGCAGATAGGTCAAGGAGAAACCTTCGTCGGCCTTGAACTGCTCCCGCTGGGCTCGTCTGGCCTGTTCGACTCGTTCGTAGTCGACCTCCACCGACGTCCAGACGTGTGCGGCGGTCTGCTTTGCCCGAATCATGTGCTCGGCGATGGTGCGCCTGAGCCGTGGAAGCTCCGAAACCTCTTCGCCGGCGCCAGTTGTGATCGTCACTGTCGTTGCGGCCGGCGGTGTTGGAGCAGCCGCCTGCCGCGTCTCGGTCGCGGCCATCGATTCCACCGACGCGGACACAGGAGCCGGCGCCGGTTCGGGAGCCGCCGCGGCCGCCGGCGCGGGGGCGGGAGCGGCCTGTGGCTCCGGTTCCGGCTGGGGTTGTGCAGGCGGCGTCGCTATGTAGCTCTCGATGTCCTTGCGCGTGATACGACCGCCGTCACCGGTGCCGGTCACGAGATCGAGGTCGACATGGTGTTCTGCCGCGAGGCGACGCACCACCGGAGACAACACGGCACGGCGAGACCCGGAGGGGGCTGCGGCGGCCGGTTTCGGACGAGACGCACCAGGGCTCGGCGCCGGTTCCGGTGTTCCGGTGGGACCCGCGGCTGGCGTCCCGGTCGGACCCGCCGCTGGCGTCCCGGTCGGACCCATCGCTGCGACCGGCGCCAACGTTTCAGCGACCGGAGCCGGAGCCGGAGCCGGAGCCGGAGCCGGAGCCGGAGCCGGAGCGGGAGCGGGAGCGGGCTCTGGAGCAGGAGCTGCAGCGTCCATAGATTCGCCGATCACGGCGATCGGCGTGCCCACCGCAACCGTCTCGCCGGCGGCCACGAGTATCTCGGTCACCACGCCGGACGCCGGCGACGGCATCTCCGTATCGACCTTGTCGGTGGAGATCTCCACCAGCACCTCATCCTCCACCACGGAGTCCCCGGTCTGTTTGGCCCACGAGAGAATCGTTCCCTCGGTCACCGTCTCACCAAGTTGCGGCATCGTCACGGTCAGGGACATTGGTTCGTGCTCCTTCGTCTACGGAGGCTCGTGATCATGGTCAATGGAGGGGTCGTCCGGCGGCGGCGAGCAACGTCTCACCGATACCTTCTGAAATGGTTGGATGAGCATGGATGAACGCGGCGGCTTCTTCGGGAAGAGCTTCCCATCCGACCGCATACATCAACTCGTGGATGATCTCGCCCGCGACGGGATCGACAACGGTAGCTCCGAGAATTGGACCGTCCTTCTCAGCAACGATCTTCACCGTTCCCCCGGTTTCACCGTGAATGATGGCTCGGCCGACGCCGCGCATGCCGTGGGTCGTCACGGCAACCTCATATCCCTGTTCGACCGCCTGAGCCTCGGTGAGGCCGACGGAGGCAGCTTCCGGGTGGGTGTAGACGATCATCGGGATTGCCCGGTAGTCAACGCTGGCGACGGCACCGGTGGCAATGTGGGTGACCGCCGCAATCGCTTCGGCGAAGGCGACGTGGGCGAGTTGCGGCGTTCCAGCAACGATGTCCCCGACGGCGTAGATATTCGAAACCACAGTCTGCATGGTCTCCAGGTTCACCGGAACGAATCCACGGTCGGTCGCGATGCCTGCCCCCTCGAGTCCGATGTTGTCCGTGACCGGCGCTCGACCGACGGCAACCAGCACGACATCAACCTCGACCGTTTCGCCGGCTACGGGGACTGCCACTCCGGCATACGAGACACTCGGCGCCCCAACCTGAATGCCGGTCTTCACATCAATCCCCTTCTTGCGGAAGGCCCGTCCAAGGGCCTTGGCCGCCTCCGGCTCCATGCCGGGAATGATCTGGTCAAGGGCTTCGAAGAGATGAACCTCGGTCCCCACGTCGGCGAGCATCGATGCAAACTCCGCACCGATCGCGCCCGCACCGATCACGGCCACCCGACGCGGTTGCCGTGCCCAGTCGAGTGCCTGGTCGCTGGTGACGATCCGTTCTCCGTCGATCTCGTAGCCGGGAATCGAGCGCGGGACCGACCCGGTTGCGACGATCGTCGCCCGGGCCGCAAGTCTCGTCGTGGATCCGTCGCCGGCCGTGACCTCGACTCCGCCATCGACGATCTGCCCGGTGCCTTCGTGAACGGTGACACCCCGGGTCTTGAGCAAACCCGTCAGCCCGCTCACGAGCCCGTCAACGATCTGGTTCTTGCGAGAGAGGGCTGCGGTCCAATCGAGTGTGGGTGCCGTCGAACCGACACCGAATTCCTCGGAGCGTGCAACGGTCTGGTAGACGGATGCCGTCTCGAGCCACGCCTTTGCCGGAATACACCCGCGGATCAGGCACGTGCCGCCGAGCCGCTCCTTCTCGACGAGCGCGACCGAGAGGCCGAAGTTGTGTGCGTAGAGCGCGGCGGCATAGCCGCCGGGTCCCCCACCGATGATGACGACGTCGTGCACCGCTCCCTCCAAATGAGCCCAGGTCGAGACTAGCCCGCCCGCGCTTGTTGTCGATACGTCGGTACGATCGCGTCACCGTGCAAACCCGCTACCTCATCCTTGCATCCCTCATCGCCGGTATGGCAATCCTGATCGCCGCAGCCGTGTGGTTCTCGCAGATCTAGGTCGGGTCGGGTCAGCGATGCGCGGTGTCGAGCAGCCGGGCGGCGTTGTCGTGGAGGACTCGGCCGCGTGTTTCGTCGTCCACGGGTCCTGCTCTCCACCCGTCGAGTGCCGAGTCGAGCGAAGCAAAACACCAGTCGCTGCCGAACAGGCACCGATCCGCGTCGACGCCGTCGATGTCATCCAAGAATGATTGTCCATCAGTCCCGACGAGGTTCAGCCAGACGTTCGACTTGTGCGACGCAACCGCGATTGCTTCATCGCGCCAAAGCCGTCCCAGATGAGCAATGACGATCTGCAGGTCGGGGAACAATGCCGCAACCTCGTCGACCGCCCGGGGATCTCCGTGTGACAAGCGCAGCCCGGTACCGCCCGGCATTCCGGAACCGAGCCGTGAGAACCCGGTGTGGAAGAGGCAGATCATGCCGTGCTGGTATGCCGTTTCATAGATTGGGAACGCCTGCCGCGAGGCCGGATCGAAACCCTGCCCGACGGGATGGAATGCCAGGCCGGAGAGTCCCATTCGAGCGGCCGAATGGACCCCGGCAACAGCTCGGGCCCCGCGTGCCGGGTCGATCGACCCGAACCCATGAAACACGTCGGGATGTGATTCCACCATGGCCGCCACGTCCTCACTCGAGAACGGACGTCGCCGCGTCACGGTCTCGGTATCCCAACCGAGGAGAACCGCCTGACCGTTGCGCCGCCGGTAGTAGTCGGCCACTTCGTCGGTGGTGAGGGTTTCGAGGTCGTTGCCGATGCGGCCGTTGAGGTTCGCGAGATACGGCGCGATCGGGCCGGCGAGCAACTGCTCAACCGGAGGGTGGACATGGAAGTCGATGAACTCGCTCAATGTGAGCCGAATCCCCGATTTCTGGCCTCTGCCAGGGTATCCGGACCGAACGCCTGAAGACGTCGCTCATCAACGAGATCACCCGTTTCCGTCCGCGATTCAAGCATTGCAAACTGGTCGGGATCGTCGCAGTCGTGGACGATCATGTCGTCACGCGTCCCCACAAATCGGTTCGATTCGAATCGGCGAAGTCGGGCCATGGACCGACGATAGTCCGATCAGCGTTCGGTGAACTGCACGGCCGCCGCAGCAACGCCGCTCCCCCCGGTCTGCACGCTCATGAATCCATCGACGACATCGTCTGCGAACTCGATCCGCCAGTCGGTTTCAGAACCGTCGGAGTCCGTGATCTCGTACCCCCGAGACGGCAAGTTCTCCTCGTAGTACACAACAACGGCGCCGGTGTCGGCAGGGAACGTCAGAATTATCTCCGTGAGACCGCGAGCACTGTCGATGAGCGTTGCCCCGACAACGGCCTCGTCTGGAATTGGGAATGATTCGGGCACGGTCTCGGGCACCGACCCCCTGCCGAACACCACCTCTGATCCAGTTGTTGTCGTGATGTCGGCCGACGATCCACCGCATGCGGCCACGACCAACGCGAGGGCCACAACGGCAAAAACAGTGGCGATCGGTCGGGATCGGGGCATCAGCGGATCATATGGGACGGCCCCATCTACGCCTCCGGATCAACCGGTCCGCCGACGGCGCCGATCGCGCGCAAGTAGTCCGATTGCAGGTCCAGCACGGCGAAGATCGCCTCCGGTTCGTACGGGTGGCCCGTCTCGTATGCACGGTCTTGCACAAACTGCGCCACGTCGACACCTCCCACGACCGCTGGACCGTCCCGCTTCGAAGGTTGCTGGAGATACAGCATCTCCCACTCGAGGATGCGCCGGATGTCTGACCGGTCGATCGATCCCGCTACGTCCTCAGGGAGGCGTTCCCACACGTAGACCACAGCGTCGTCCACGCCGTACACAGCCACACCGTCGTCGACCCGACGCCCACGTTCCTGGAGCACCATGCCAACGCCGAACACGGCGAGCACCAGAATCAGTGCGAGTACCAGCAAGAGAGGGCCCATCAACAGCAGGCTACCGAGAAACAGCCACCGAGGGCACCACCTCCTGGTAGCTTCCTGGCCCATGGATTTCCAATCGGTGCGATTCTTCTTTGCGCTCCTCGCACTTGCCGCGAATGCTGCGACGATCGGGATCGTCGTGCTCGGAATCGCCGGCCGCACGGGATCCGCCGGCGCGGATCTCAGAGAGCGAGTGTTCGGCGCGCTCCGAGGTCTCGAACTCTGGCTCGCATTTGTCGTCGCCACAACCGCCACACTCGGGAGCCTCTACCTCTCCGAGGTCGCCGACCTGATTCCGTGCACGTTCTGCTGGTACCAGCGTATTGCGATGTACCCGCTCGTTGTGATCCTCGGCATAGCGGCCTGGCGCAGCGACCACGGCGTTCGCATCTATGCGGCGGCCCTTGCCGGAATCGGTGCGGTCATCGCCGCGTACCATCGGTTGATGCAGGCGTTCCCGGACCTCGGCGGCGGCACCTGCTCAACGGGTGTTCCCTGTACGGCTGCCTATTTCACGCTGTTCGGGTTCGTGACGATCCCGTACATGGCACTGAGTGGATTCCTACTCATCCTGGCGCTGTTGTGGATTGATCGCTCAAATAGCCCCGTACCACAGGCATCATTGCCCGACGCCTGAGAGGAGCCCCATGGCCGCGTCCACAAAGAACAAGCCGAAGTCGTCCGACACCTCCCGATCGATCCCGATCATCGGCATCGTCGTCGGGATCATCGTTGTACTCGCAGTGATTGCGATTGTCTTCGCCGGCAACACGGAACCCGGGAACGAATACGGGGACCCGCAAGTCAGCGGCCAGCTTTCGCTGATGCCGCCGGACACTCGAGTGGACACCACCGCGAACAGCGAGGTCTCACCGACGGTCATCGGGCAGGACTTCGACGGCAACGAAGTCCGGATCGAGAACGACGGAAGGGCCAAAGCCATCGTGTTGCTCGCCCACTGGTGCGGATTTTGCCAGAATGAAGTCCCTACGGTTCAGGCGTGGCTCGACTCAGGCGGCGGTGTTGAAGGTGTCGACATGTACTCGATCGCAACGGCGATGGACTCCAATCGTGACAACTTCCCGCCCTCCGCTTGGTTCGACCGGGAGGGTTGGACGGTCCCGGTGATCCGCGACGACTCGAACAACTCCGTCCACACGGCGTATGGGTCCGGCGGTTTCCCGTTCTGGGTGTTCGTCAACAGCGACGGGACCGTCGCCTTCCGCCTTGCCGGAGCCACGACGATCGACGAACTCGAGTTGATCATGAGCGAACTCACCTAGGCACGCACCGTGGAATTCGGATTGATGGTTGAGCCCCAGGTTGGAGGTAGCTACTCCGAGTTGCGCGACCTCGCCCAATGGGCCGAGGACCAGGGCATCGATGCGTTCGCGCGATCGGATCACTTCCTCGATCAGGACGACTCGGCCCCGTCGACTGACGCCCTGACGACGTACGGGGGCCTCGCTGAGGCAACCAACTCGATCCAACTCGTCGTGCTTGTCACGCCGCTCACCTTCCGCCACCCGGCTGTCATCGCGAAGACCGCAACGACGCTCGATGAAATGAGTGGCGGGCGTTTCGCTCTCGGTGTCGGCACCGGCTGGATGCAGTCGGAACACGACGCGTTCGGGCTGGATCTGCCGCCGTTGGCCGAACGGTTCGATCGACTGGGCGAGACCCTGGGATATGTGCGCGCAGCCTTCACGTCGAACGAAGGCTTCGCCGGGCGGTACTACCACCTCGATCCCATCGACGTTCTGCCGCGCCCCACCAATGTGCCGATCGTGGTGGGCGGAGGGGGTCCCAAGAAGACCCCGACCTACGCCGGGCAGTTCGCCGACGAGTACAACCTGTTCGTCACCGACCGGCCGGCGCTGGAAGAGCGAATCGGTGTCATGCGCTCCGCGGCGGCCGCAGCCGGACGGAGCGCGGACGCCGTCACGGTGAGCCTGGCGGGCCCCGTGGTGGTCGCAGCGGACGAAGCGTCGTATCGAGCAGTGCTGGAGCGACGCGGAGCCCGTCGTGGCCAGACCGCCGACGAGTATGAGGCCTTCCTCGAGCATCTCAACGTCCCGCACGGAACACCCGAAGCTGCGTCAGCATCGATTGAGCTGTTGCGTTCGATCGGCATCGGCAGGTACTACGTGCAGGAGTTCCGCGATCTCGCCTCGATCGACACGTCTGCTCTCGCTCGCTCGTACTCGATTCTGCGATCGTAATCCCGTGAAGAGCACCAGATTCGACCGCTCGGCGATCCTCGCGGAACGCGAAGAACGAGACCGTTTCCTCTCCGAGCACTATGCCTCACCAATCCCCGAGGAACTGCGTGCCGACTTCGGCGGAGCCGACTACTACGAACCCGACGAGCGATTCGTTTTCGTCGGATCGTTCCGGGAGGTTGCCGCCAAGGTTGCCGTGCCGTCGTCAACCGGGACCGTGAGTGACTATCACTCCGTAGGGATTGCCCACATCACCGTGGATGGACACTCCTACGAAATGACCGTTCTCGACGACGGAGACGGCGGGGCGTTCCTCGCGTTCGGTGATGCGACGAACGGCCGCACCACCTACGGCGGCGGACGATATGTTCGTATCGAAATTGATGGCAACGGCAACGCCACCGTCGACTTCAACCGAGCAGCGAACCCATACTGCGTCTACGACGAGGAGTACTCCTGCCCGCTCCCGCCTGCCGGCAACACCATCGCCGGTCCGATCGAGGCCGGCGAACGGATGTACCGCACGACGCCCGGCTGAACCGGGGAGATACGGCTCCGAATCTCCCTATTCTCGATCACATGCCAGAACTTCTCGTCATCGATGATCTCCATGCTTCCGCCGAGGGTGTTGAGATCCTCAAGGGTGTCGATCTCACCGTCAAAGCCGGCGAGATCCACGCGATCATGGGCCCGAACGGGTCCGGCAAATCGACCCTCGCCAACGTCCTGCTCGGCAATCCGACCTACACAGTGACCCGTGGAACGATCACCTATCTCGGTGAGGACATCACCGAGACAACACCCGACGCACGCGGGCGCGCCGGCATGTTCCTCGGGTTCCAGTACCCCGAGGAGATCCCCGGGGTGTCGGTGGTCAACTTCCTCCGCACCGCGCTGTCGAGCCGGACCGGAGTCGATTACACCGTCCTCGAACTCCGCCTCAAGGTGGTCGATGCGATGCGCGACCTCGAAATGGACCCGGCGTTCGCCGATAGGTACCTCAACGAAGGTTTCTCCGGAGGAGAACGCAAACGAAACGAAGTCCTGCAGATGGCGGTGCTCGAACCGGACCTCGCCGTCCTCGACGAGACCGACTCCGGCCTCGACATTGATGCCCTGAAGATCGTCGCTGAAGGGGTGAGCCGACTTCGCAACGATGAGCGCGGTTTCGTGATCATCACGCACTATCAGCGGATGCTCGACTACATCACTCCCGACGTCGTTCATGTGTTCCTCGACGGCCGGATCGTTGCTTCCGGCGGACCGGACCTCGCCGACCAGATCGAAGACGCCGGCTACGACCACTACCGAAGTGGAGCCGCGACGAATTGATCGATCTCCGCAACCTCCGCGACGATTTCCCGATTCTGGGTCGCGAGGTCAACGGGTGGCCCCTCACTTACCTGGATTCCGCCGCGACCACACAGAAGCCGATCCAGGTCCTCGACGCGGTTGACACTTACTACCGGACGATCAACGCCAACGTGCATCGCGGATCACATACCCTCTCCGCCGAGTCGACCGATGCCTACGAAACCGCCCGTTCGAAAGTCGCTTCGTTCATCAACGCTGACTCACCGAGCGAAGTTGTGTTCTCCCGGGGGGCCACAACGGCACTCAATCACATTGCCTACGGGTGGGGGCTCAATCACCTCTCCGAGGGCGACCGGGTGGTGCTTACCGTCATGGAACACCATGCCAACGTCGTCCCATGGCAGCTCATCGCTCGATACACCGGGATCGAACTCGTCTATTTGACGCTCGACGAGCAGTTCGAAGTGGATCTCACGGGCCTCGACGATCTCCTGGACGATCGAGTGAAGGTGGTCGCGGTCTCCGGGATGTCAAATGTCACCGGGACGCTGGGCCCGGTGAAGTCGCTTGTCGAAGCCGCTCGTTCGGTCGGGGCCCTTGTTGTGGTCGACGGCGCACAACTCGTCCCCCACTCCCCTACCGACGTGCAAGAACTAGACGCCGACTTCCTCGTGTTCTCCGGTCACAAGATGCTTGGACCCACCGGGATCGGCGGAATGTGGGGCAAGATGGAACGTCTCGAAGAGATGGAGCCAACGGAGGGCGGCGGGGAGATGATCGCCGACGTGGGTCTCTACGAATCCCGCTGGGCGCCGGTTCCGCAGAAGTTTGAGGCCGGAACCCCGCCGATCGCTCAGGCCGTCGGGCTCGGTGCTGCCGTCGACTATCTCGCTGCCATCGGCATGGAGACGGTTCGGGATCATGAACGCTCGATCACCGGCTACGCGCTCGAGCGACTTGCAGAGATCCCCGACCTCACGATCTACGGCCCGAGCGATCCCGCCAACCGGGGAGGGGCCGTCAGCTTCTCGCTGGCCGACATCCACGCGCACGACATAGCGACCATCCTCGACCAGTTTGGTGTTGAGGTGCGCGCCGGCCACCACTGCGCGAAGCCCCTCATGCGATACCTCCAGGTTCCTGCAACCGCACGTGCCTCGTTCTATCTGTACAACACCACCGACGATGTCGACCGCCTCGTCGAGAGTCTGTTCGAGGCACGGTCGGTGTTCGGGATCGGTTCCTGAGACACAACCCCCGGGTATCGTCTGTCATGTATGTCATCACTCGACGAGCTCTACCGCCAGGTCATTCTCGACCACTACCGAAACCCGCGACGCCGGGGGACTCTGAGCGGACCCCATGTCCATGCCGAAGGGCTCAATCCCTCGTGTGGTGACGAGTTTGCGATCGACCTTCAAGTCGAAGATGGTGTCATCACCGACGCGAGGATCCAAGGCCAAGGCTGCTCGATTTCACAAGCCTCGGGTTCCATGATGACCGATGTCGTCGTCGACAAGACGATCAGCGAGGCACGCGACCTCACCGCGACGTTCAAGCTGATGATGGGGATCGATGAAGGTGAAGACCCACTCGACCCGGAACGGCCCGGTGCCGTCCTTGGAGACCTCGAAGCGTTGCAGGGGGTACGGAAGTTCCCGGTGCGCATCAAGTGCGCCAATCTCCCGTGGACAACACTGACGGACGCGCTCGACGAGGCAGAAGGCTGATCGCCAACCCTCCGGCGAGTCACAGATCGGGATCAACCGGTACGATTGCTCTATGGACTACACACCGACCACCGCGCTTGTTGTTGTCGACGTGCAGAACGACTTCGCCGATCCCGATGGCTCCCTCTTTGTTGCCGGCGGGCACGCAGCGGTTCCGTTCATCAACCGGCAGATCGAAGCCGCCCGCGAAGCTTCGGCGACCGTTGTGTACACCAGAGACTGGCATCCAGACACAACACCACACTTCAAGAAGGACGGTGGCATCTGGCCGGTGCACTGCGTCGGAGACACGTGGGGATCCGACTTCCACCCGGATCTGGTGGTATCGGGGCCCGAGATCAAGAAGGGAACCGGCGGTGAGGACGGCTACTCCGGATTCTCGGTGCGGAACCCCAAGACGGGCGCACAAAGATCAACCGGGCTCGAAGACCTACTGCGAGATGCGGAGATCACCGACGTCGTCGTCGTGGGCCTCGCCACGGACTACTGCGTGAAGGAGACCGCGCTCGACGCGACCCGACTCGGCTTCTTGACGACCGTGCTCGCCGACGGCATCCGCCCGGTGAACCTCAACCCCGGTGACGGAGCGCGCACGATCGCAGAGTTGGTGAAGTCCGGCGTGGGAGTTGAGTAGGAAGTAGCGAGAAGTCGGAAGTAGCAGGCCCGAACACCCGAGATTCGAGACGTGAGACTCGAGACAGGGCGTGCGGAGATGACCTCCGTCGACTAGTTGTGACACGTCGGCTACTCGGTTGCCTGGCTACGAGCCTCGAGCCCCCGGCAAGGATTCGGTCTCGGGTCTGCTCACGTTTGTGGGGGTGCGTGGATTCGCGGCCTCATGAGTCTTCGTTGCAGGGGCGGCGATTCGGGGTCGATGTGGAGGCCGTGGTAGTGGATGGCGATGTGGTGGTGGAACCAACACAAGGTGGCGAGGTTGTCGGGGTCGTGGCTGCCGCCGTCGGTTCGGTGGATGATGTGGTGGGGTTGGAGCCGGTACCGTGAAGTGCAGCCCGCGATCACACACCCGCCGTCGCGGTGTGCAACGAACCGGCGCACCGCAGGTGGGATCGCCCCGCTTGCGGTCGACGTGATGACCGGCCGGCCGAGTGAGAGGCCGATGATCTGCACGGATCCGGTACACAACAGTTCTTCGAGCGCCGCGGGTCCGACCCTCGGTCCGTACTCCAAGGCGACGCCGAGTTCGCCGCTCGTCCCGTCCGCTTCGTCCAGGTCAACAAAGATCGAGACCGACGACCCGCACGACGATCCACCGGTGTCACCCTGCCGATCCAGAGAGTCTTGGGCCATCGCGACGAGGTCATCGGCTTGGCGTTGCGCCCTGGTACACGTCTCACCGCCCGGCAGGCCCCGCAGATCGTCGGCACGGGCATGGAGTGCTTGTTCAACGATCTTGCCGTCCACTGGTGGGAGTTGGCCCGACAGGTGCCACGATGTTTCATCGAGCGTCGGCAGGATCGACACATAACGATCCACGAACACCTGCCTTTCACCACGACGCGATACCCGGCGCAGGCGCCCGGTGAGACGATTCACACCGGCAAGATCCAACCGGCGGCTCTGTTCCACCACCGCAGCATCAGCGCCCGCAACCGCGAGACGTAGCATCGCGACCGTGCGATCGAAACTGATCACCCCGTCTGCCAACAAACCCTCGATCGGACGATGCCGTTTCGACCAACGTGCCGCGTAGACGAGATCCGCCGCCGTTGCACGGTCAACATCGAGCTGCGCAGAGAGCCAGTCAACGCTCGAGCAGTATCCATCGCCAGCCGCAGCGTTGACCTTGTCCAACTCGTTGACCAAGACATCCTGACGACACCGCAAATGCGAAATCTCCGCCTCGAGCTCGACAAGCTCGTCACGCATCTCAGCAACAGAACGGGTTGACCAGAACATGGAGACGACGCACCAAACACGAGTGACAGAAACGCGGGCGCTGAGACGATGCTCGGGCAACCGCCCTCACCGGTACCGGCTCGTGGTTTGGACAACCAGGCCCCTGTACCTCTTCGAGTCGTTCGGCGATCGGTGCTGCGAGCCCCGAGAGGATCGCTGCGGTGCAGATCCCCGTGCCGACAATGATCCACCGATAGGCGCCCATCAGGTCGACCAGATTCGAAACGATCCGCTCGATCTTGAGGAATTCCACAATCTCACAGCCTCTTTGGGACCTACATCCACGCGACACCATCCTCTCTCAAGAGCCGCTGGTTCGCATCGGAAGGAGCCCCCCTGGTCGGTAGTTCCCCATGTTGGGACCAAGCGATCACCAGCACGGACAAACGAACGGCATCGACTCCCGAGCGCCTGCGACGAGCTCCTCTGCCGTGCGACCCTCACCGACAGGAAGCAGACGAACTGAACCCGGGGCGGTTCACAGGCAGACTCCTCGGCAGGTTGATCCGACCGACGTGCGAAAGTTTCGGCGGTCGGCCCGCTCCCCAACGGTATTCTCGATGAAGCGTCACCAGACGGTGACGCAGCGGTACGTTCCTGATCGGAGTCTTGGTGAACCCTGGGGTTGATGCCTATATCAGACGGTCGGAGAAGTGGCCGAACGAGATGATCGCCCTGCGGCCAACACTGCTCAGCGGTGGGCTGACCGAGGAGATCAAGTGGGGCAAACCCTGCTACAGCTATGAGGGCAGGAACATCGTCATCCTTCAGGAGATGAACGAGTTCCTCGCCCTCATGTTCTTCAAGGGTGCCTTGTTGCACGATTCTGAAGGTGTTCTCGAGGAGCAGGGGCCGAACTCACGATCGGCTCGACGCATTCGCTTCACCTCGGTCGAGGACGTGGCCCGGCTGGCCGACACCGTCCAGACATACATCGATGAGGCCATTGACGTTGAGGAGGCGGGCCTGGAGGTAGGTCCGGCACCCAACCTCGTCTTCGTTGAGGAGCTCCAGAATCGCCTTGACCAGGACCCGGCGTTCAAAGCTGCGTTTGAGGCGCTGACCCCTGGTCGGCAGCGCGAGTACAACGTGCACTTCTCAGATGCCAAGCAAGCCAAGACCCGCGAGGCACGGGTCGAGAAGTATGCCCAGAAGATCCTGGACGGCAAGGGCTTTCGCGACCGATGATCCTCGGCCCGCCGGGATAGCAGCCCATATGGACGGCCGATGACGGCGCAGGGTTGGCCGTGGCGCACCGGCGCTCGGTCGAGTCTTTCCTGTCTTCCCCCCGCTGGGTGCGTCGCTCGGGGGTGTACGGTTGGCAGTGGCGCACCCTGAGGCGGGGCGGTCTTCCATTCGTGGGGCTGGGTGCGCCTCGCGCCGGATCGGCGGGCTTTCCCTCAGCCCGTGCGTCTACTGAATCGCACGCTCGCGCGCGATCATCTCGCCTTGGAGTCGCTTCACGTGGCCGGTGAGAGAAACGTGATAGACATGTGGATTCACGAGCCTCCGTACGCCCGGGTCGAGCCGCTCGAGATCGAGCGTTCGGCGAGCCCGCATCTCGTCAAGCGATGGTGTCGGACCGATCCGCTGTCCTTCGGCGTACACGGGCACCACGAGCTCCTCAACATCCCGGATTCCGTCGAGGTGGCGGGCGATACCTTCGCGATGTGGGTGATAGAGCTCGAGGCTTCCGCCAAATGAGAGATCCTCGTCGCCGGCTGAGACCACATCGGCCGTCGCCAAGCCGCGCTCGTCGTAGATGCGCCACACCCGCTTGTCGCCGGGGATCGGCATCTTCTCTGGTGTATCGGAGATCTTCATCGCCGGAATCCACTCCCCCTCCCCGTCGATCGCAACGAGTTTGTAGACACCACCCAGTGCGGAATAGCCGTGTGACGTGATCAACCGTGTTCCGACGCCGTAGGTGAGCCGGTGGAGCACCGCCTCTGCGTTCACTCCGTAACGCGGAGCCTCATCGACGATCTGGGCCCGTATCTGCCACATCGCCAGTTCGTCGAGTTCGGAGGACAGCACGATGCGCGTATTCGGGAATCCGGCCGCGTCGAGCATCTGTGCCGCCCGAACCGCGAGGTGGGCGAGGTCGCCCGAATCGAGGCGTATCCCGACCGGTTCACACCCCTCGGCTCGGAGTTCCTCGAACACGCGAATGGCGTTCGGGATGCCGCTCTCGAGTGTATCGATCGTGTCGACGAGCAGCAGGCACTCGGTCGGGTAGGTGGCGGCGTAGGCGCGGAACGCGCCGATCTCCCCCTCCCCCAGGGCCATGAAGAGCTGAACCATCGAGTGCGCGTGGGTGCCTTGCGGTTCGATCCCCATCGCATGCGACGCGCCCACGTTGCTGGAGGCGTCGGCACCCCCGATGAGCGCGGCTCGGGCACCGGCATTGGCACCGACGTCGGGGCCGCGACGCATGCCGAATTCCAGCACCGGACCCCCTGCAGCAGCCTCGGAGACACGGGATGCCTTCGTCGCGACCAGCGTCTGGTAGTTGAGGTGATTGAGAAACGAGGTCTCGAGAATCTGAGCGACGGCAAGCGGCCCCTCGACGACCGAAATCGGTTCGTGGCCGTGGACGACCCGCCCTTCAGGGACCGACCGGATGGAGACACCTTCAAACCCGCCGGTCTCCATGAGCCAGGACAAGAACCCCTCGTCGAAGCGCCGCCGGCCGGCATGATCGTGCTGGCGTCGAAGATGATCGAGATCGTCCTCTCGAACGCGCGTGGTGTCGATCCAGTCGAGCAGCCACTCGAGTCCGGCAAACACGGCGTATCCCGCCTGGTGCCGGCCGTAGTCCGGATACCGTCGGAAGAAGTAGTCGAACTGAGCAGTGCGCTCGTGGAGGCCGTACTTCCAGTACAGCTGCGACATGGTGAGCTGGTACTGATCTGTGAAGAGGAACCCCTCCGTGAGATCGCGTCGGTCCGTGGTCATGAGCGACAGACTAGGAGATACGGGACTCGAGACCCGAGACAGCGCGTCTCACGTCTCGTGTCTCTTTGTCTCCAGTCCTTCTACCCGCCTTCGGTCATGGGGCGGACGTCGAGGGCTTTGTCGAGTTCGTCGGCCGGCAGCACATCCATTTCCAAGGCGACCTCGCGAACACCCCGGCCCTCGGCAAACGCCTTCTTGATCAAGACGGCCACGGTGTCGTATCCGATGTGCGGCACCAGGGACGTTGCAACAATTGCGTTCTGATCGAGGAGGAATGCAGCCCGCTCCTCGTTGGCGGTGATTCCGTCAACCGTCATGTCCTTGAGCACACGCGCACCGGCTGCGAGGAGCTCGATCGACTCCAGCAGTGCGTGGGTCATAACGGGCATCATCACGTTGAGTTCGAAGTTGCCGTTGGCTCCGCCCCAGGTGATGGTGACGTCGTTCCCGAACACGCGAGCGGCGATCATCATCACCGCCTCCGGGATAACCGGGTTGATCTTCCCCGGCATGATGGACGAGCCGGGCTGCAGCGACGGAAGGCTGATTTCGCCGATGCCGTTCCGCGGGCCGGACGACAACCATCGAAGATCGTTGACGATCTTGAACATCGACGTCGCCACCGTCTTCAAGGCACCCGAGGCACTCACGTAGGCGTCCTTCCCCGCTTGCGCCTCGAAGTGATTCTCCGCTTCACGGAAGGCATACCCGGACCGTCGGCTCATGATCTCGATCGTTCCTGCGGCGAACCCCTCGGGAGCGTTGATACCCGTCCCAACGGCAGTGCCGCCAAGCGCCAACTCCAGGAGGTCGGGGAGCACGGCCTCGATCCGCTCGACACCCTTGCCCACCTGGGCCGCATAGCCGGAGAACTCCTGCCCAAGCCGTATCGGCGTTGCATCCTGAAGGTGCGTCCTGCCGGACTTCAATACGTCATCGAACTCGACGGCCTTGGCGGCAAGGCTCGCCTGCAGAGCTCGCATCGCGGGCAGCAGGTCCTCTTCCATCGCAGCGACGGCTGCCATGTGCATCGCGGTCGGGATGACATCATTCGACGACTGGCCGGCGTTCACGTGGTCGTTCGGATGAACGAGTTTGGACCCGATCTCGCCCCCGAGGATCTCGGTTGCCCGGTTCGAAAGCACCTCGTTCGCGTTCGTGTTCGTTGACGTACCGGATCCGGTCTGGAAGATGTCGACAACGAACTGGTCATCGAATCGCCCGTCCATGAGTTCGCCGGCTGCGACGACGATGGCTTCGGCGTGCTCCTCTCCGACGATCCCCATGGATGCGTTCATCTCGGCTGCTGAGCCCTTGATCAGTCCGAGCGCCCAGATGAACCTCCGTCCGAATCGAAGGTCGGAGATCGGGAAGTTGTCGACGGCTCGTTGTGTTGAGGCGCCGTAGTAGGCGTCATCAGGAACAGAGACCTCTCCCATCGAGTCACGTTCGGTCCGCATGCGCGCTCCTTCATAGGGGTATGCCGCCAGGATACCGCCACGGTGGCGAGCCGGGAGAAGCTCGAGTCGCCGAGTGCTAGCTCAGAGCCTCGTCGACAGCCTGGGGGAACACGGCCCCGACATCACCCTCGACACGCAGCGAGACAAACGGCGAAGTGTCATGCTCGGTCGGACCACGATTGACGATTACGTAGCACGAACCGGAGCGAGCGGCTTCCAGCGGAATGTCTGCAGCGGGAGTCACCATCAGCGTTGATCCCAGGGCGAGGGCCGCGTCGGCTCGGCCGGCAGCTTGGAATGCACGCGTGAGATCGGCACCCCGCAGTTGCTGGCCGAAGGAGATGGTCGCCGGTTTCAGGAATCCACCGCACGCACACGTCGGAGGTTCTCCGGTTTCGGCGAACGAGTGAAACGGCCCGGCAGGTTCAACGCGCGCTCGACAGGTCTGACACTCGACCAGGCCGTTCGTGCCGTGGATCTCGACGAGTGTTTCCTCCGAAGTGCCGGCGACCCGGTGGAGACCGTCGACGTTCTGCGTGACGACGAGCTCCACCCGATCGGCTTGCTCGAGCGCGACGATCGCAGCGTGCACAACGTTTGGCTGCGCCGAACGAAATGACTCGCGGTCCTCCGCCTTCTGCGACCAGTACTCGATCCTGGCTTCGCGACTGGACATGAAGTCCTGGTAGAAGACCGGCCGGCGACTGTTCCACACACCCTTCGGGCCGCGATAGTCGGGAATGCCGCTGGCCGTGGAAATACCCGCACCGGTGAAGATGAGGAGCCGCTTCGCCGACCTCAGGATCGGCGACAGGCGAGCTATGCCCTCATCTTGGGCAACGGCAGCCGTCATCGCCACCCCTGGAGTGCCGCGGGAGACACCATGCCGAACACGACAGCGGCGAGTGAGAAGAGACCCGAGTATCCGGCGCTCCCCACCACCCTGAGGCGGATGAGCTGGAGCACATGCTCCCGCAGGTCACAACGATCCAAGAACCAGTTCACATGAGGAGTCTACGGATCTGTCCCGCCCCTCACGGCCGGCAGTCCGTCAGCAGCTGGGGTCTACCGGATCGTGGCGTAACCCTCGGTCTCGAGGCGCTCAGCGATCTCGGGACCACCCGACTCGACGACTCGGCCGTCGACCATGACGTGAACCCGATCCGGATTCATGTAGCGAAGGATTCGGCTGTAGTGCGTGATGACCAAGACGCCGAGCGTTGGGCTGCGGAGTGCCTCCACCATTTCGGCGACCTCCCGGACGGCATCGATGTCGAGCCCGGAGTCGATCTCGTCGAGGATGGCAACCTTCGGCGCAGCGACCGCCAGTTGGAACATCTCAGACCGCTTCTTCTCACCGCCGGACAGGCCGGCGTTGATGGCACGGCCCATGAACCGCTCCATGTCGAGCAAACGCCCCGCATCGGCTGCCCGCTCTCGTGCCTCGCTCGGATCGCCGGCGACATCGATCATCTCGACAACCAGATCCTCGAGCGAAACTCCGGCAATCTCGGTCGGGTATTGGAACGCCTCGAACAGCCCGGCTTCTGCCCGTTCATGGACTGCGAGGCCCATCACCTCGACACCGCCAACAAGCGCCGAACCCGTCGCTTCGTAGTCGTCGTTGCCCATGAGAACGTGGGTGAGCGTGGACTTGCCGGATCCGTTCGGTCCCATCAAGGCGTGTACTTCACCAAACGGAACGAAGAGGTCGATCCCCTTGAGGATCTCGAGTTCCCCCAGCCGGGCCTTCAGATCCGTGATCTCCAGCGCGTTCGCCATCAGGACGCTCCTTCAATGTTCAAGTAGACGATTCCGTCTTCCACCGTGGCGGGATAGACGGGCACCGGGGTTGTGGCCGGAAGCGCCCCGGGCTCCCCCGTCGCGAGATCAAACGGCGATCCGTGCCTCGGGCACTCCACTTCTCCTTCGAAGAGTTCTCCCTCAGAGAGCGACGCCTCCGCGTGGCTGCATCGATCCCCAATGGCATGGACCGTTTCACCGGTCCGGAACAGCGCGATGCGGTCGTCACCGACTTCGACAAGGACGCCCCTCCCATCTGGAAGATCAGCGATTGGTGCGATCTCCACCCGCATCACACCCTCCCCTCGGCCTGCGCCGTTTCGTACTTGCGGTTGATCCACGCACTGACCGGCACTGCGAGTTCAGGATTGGGGAGCTTTGCGAGCGCCTGCTCAAAGAACCCCCGGACCTGCAGTCGATCGGCGCGTTCAGGAGCCAATCCTCGGCTCATGAGGTAGTAGCGCTGCTCGGCATCGAGCGGGCCAACGGTGGAACCGTGTCCGCACCGAACATCATTCGCAAGAATCTCGAGGTTCGGAACCGACTGTGCCGACGCCCCATCGGACAGAATCAGGTTTCGATTGGTCTGGAAGGCCTCGGTCTTCTGCCCGGTCTCCTCGATTCGGATCATGCCGGTGAACACCGAACGAGCCTGATCCTCAACGGCACCCTTGAGAAACATGTCCGAACGAGTGTTGGTGCCGACGTGCCGCATGAAGTAGCGGTAGTCGAGAATCTGATGCTGCTCGCCGAAATAGGCCCCGACCACATTGGCCGAAGAGCCGCGCCCCTCGAGGCCGACGTCGAGATGGAGCCGCGCCAGCCGCCCACCGAGGCCGATCTCACCGAACTGGAACCGTGCGTCCGCTCCCACTTCAGCACGGAGATAGCCGAGCGACCGCGCCGAGTACCCGAGGTTCTGAACCAGGCTCAACGAGATGCGTGCGCCCGCGCCTACCACCGCCGAGAACTGCGGAACGACAATCGCATCGGCATCGGCGTGTGATCGGAGGTGGACCACAACAGCGACGTCGGCATGCTCACCCGCAGAGACCGCCACGGCCGGGAAGGCCACTGAGCCATCACCGCCGGCTTGGAGATCGATCGCTACTACGGACGGGGCGACCACCGACGGGTCGACCGAGACGAAGACCCCATCACCACCAAACGCACCTGCTGCGGCCGCGAACAGCCCTTCGTCTGCAGCAACCCCTGCACGCTCGACGACCGCACGAACCGCATCCGGATGGTCGACCGCTGCCCGGCGCAGCGACATGACGGAAAACCCGTCACCGACGTGATCTGATCCAACATACGCATCGCCGACAACACGAACGGCAATCGGATTCGTGAGATGCTCGAGCAGAGGGTCCTCGCCGAGGTCAGGGGCGTCCGACGTCGCCGTGGTGAAGTCGTTCAGATCGAATTCGAGATCGACGTAGCGCCAAATCTCCTCGGATTGGTCGGGCATCGCACCGGTCGCGAACGCTTCGAACGCGGCCGATCGCAGTGCCGATCGCCAAGCGGGGTCGAGTTCGCCTGCTGTAGTCGAAGCAGCTAGATCTAGGTTGGACAACGGGTGTACCTCAGCTCGAGAGCGAGGTGAGACTACCGACGCACGATCACCTATCTGGCCCCGTTATCTGAGGTTCGTGCCTACGGTTTCGGGTTCGAGCTACCAGAGACCGGATGCCGCGGGTCAGGAACGCGGGCATCGGACGGAAGGAGCAACCCCATGAATGCTGCGATTCGATTCTTCGCGCTCGCAACGATCGCGTCCGCGGTGATGGCGGCGGCCATTGTGCTGCCGACCGCACCGACACAAGCTGCCGGGCCAGAAGACGCAGAGGATTTCGTCATAAAGGTCTTCCCGCACGAGACGTCACTCGTCGAGTTCTCAGACACCTGGGGCGCCGGACGTTCGGGTGGCCGGCGCCACGCAGGCACGGACATCATGAGCCCGAAGGGCTCGTGGATCGTGGCCGTGGACGATGGCATCGTCGAACGCCTCGAGTGGAACCGGCTCTCGGGGTGGAACATCATGATTCGCCACGCCGGTGCCTGGACGAGCCACTATCTGCATCTCGACAACGACACCACCGGATCCGACGACGGCGAGGGGGGTCCTGAGGCGGCATTCGCAGACGGCCTCGAGGTGGGCAGCTTCGTGAAGGCCGGCGAGGTCATCGGGTTCGTCGGGGATTCGGGGAACGCCGAAAACACCGGGTCCCACACGCATTTTGAGCTTCATCTCGACGGCCGCAAGGTGAATCCGTACCCATACCTTGCGGCGGCACATGAGCGGAAGCTCATACAGGCCGAACTCGCCCGAACGATGGAGTAGGAGCAGAGCTTCCATCTGCTTCGTCTCCACCGCCGAAGGTGGAGGAGACGCGGCCTCAACGGCCGGTACCCGCGCCTCCCCCACTTCCTGCTGGAGGTGAAGAGCCGTCCGACCTCATTCGGCGAGGTCCCGGGCACGGAGGAATACGGCATCGAGCATCTCCTCGGTGAGACGGCCCGTGAAGGTGTTCTGCTGGCTCGGATGGAAACTCGCCAGGACGACCGGGCCGCTCGGAACGGCAACCTCGAGGCCGTGGGCAAAATGGGGCCGAGGCCTCGGCAGGTCGTAGCGACCTTGGCCGAGATATCGCCAGATCGAACGGTATGCGAATTCACCGAGGGCCACCAGCACCGACGGCTCCAGGATGTCGAGTTCACGGTCGAACCAGGATGCGCACAGGTCGCGCTCTGCGACCGAGGGCTTGTTCTCGGGTGGTGCACATCGGACCGGCGCCGTCACCCACGCCCCGGTGAGGGCAAGTCCATCACCGCGTGTGCTGGACTCCGCTCGGTTGGCGAATCCAGCTCGCCACATCGCGCGGTAGAGCCAATCCCCGCTGCGATCCCCGGTGAACATCCTCCCCGTCCGGTTCGCACCATGGGCGGCCGGAGCAAGACCCACAACCACGACGCGCGCCTCAGGATCCCCGAACCCCGGCACAGGGCGACCCCAGTACTCCTCGCCGGCGAAGGCGGCACGTTTCTCAGTCGCAACCAGCTCGCGCCACGCCACCAGCCGTGGACAACGGCGGCACGAGACCACTTCGTCCGTTAGGACGGCGAGTGCTTCCGCGCGGTTCATTGAGGAGGGAGCAGCCCGGTCGGATACGACGCACTGTTCGACCAGAGCATCCACCCGTTCGCACGGTCCTCAACCCGACGTTGGATCGCTCGGACCTCGAGCTCGGGAACGGTCCATGTCTGAATCCACGGCCGGTAGTAGGCATACCCTTCGAGCCGCGTGTTGCCGCTCACCAAGGCTGAGTCGACGATCTCGGACGCATGGTCATTCGGATTGTCGTAGCCCTTCCAGCCGGAGCCGTAGTTCGTTGAATACAACATGGGACTCAGAACGTCGATGGAACGCGACATGAGTCCCGGTCGTTGCCCGACACCCTCATCACTCCCGGATTCCAGCGTGATCCCGAGCACGTTCGCTCCGACGGCGCATCGTGGACTCAGGACCGAATACGCCCGCTTCAAGAATGCCTGGATAGAACCGACGCGTACCTCTTCCGTGTACTCGTCGTCGAATATCGCGGTCGAAACATCGCCACCGAACGGGAATGAAGCGAAGTCGAACTGGATCTCGTCAAACCCGGCGAGACACGCCTCCTCAGCGAGTGCTACCGGATACTCAAACGACACCGGGTCGGTCGGATCCATCCACGCATCCCCATTCCGAGTCCGCCAAAGGTCGGCCCCCCCGACATTCAGAACGGCGTGATCGGTTTCGATGGTCGCCATCGGCGTGTCTTGGAACGCGACCACTCTGGCGATTTTGTAGATGTTGTGCTCATCCATGTCGGCGATGACCGCATCAAGAACGTATTGCAGCGTGACCGCAGACGCCTCGTGGGCCCGTACAACATCGGTGTCGTGGAACACGGTGCCGTACTCGTCCTTGATGTCCACGACGAAGGAGTTGATGCCGGTCGAGTCGGCGAGGTCGAGCAGGGATTGCCAGTGCTCCGGGTCACCGGCCGCGACACCACCAACGCGAATACCGTTGACCCCGATGGGTTCCATCGTGGTGTCGATCTCGCTCTCCACACCATCCCACGGCAGGGACGCGTCCTGCCACGCCGCCCGGGAGAGCAGGACATCTCCCGGCTCTGCTCGAACGATCTCAAAGCGACCGTCGTCGTTGGTGATGTCCCGACGAAGGCCGAGTGAGACCAAGACCCCCGGCAGAGCGACACCTCGATGGGTGGAGATCCGGCCCGAGAGGACAATCGGCTCGAGTCGCACTTCGATGCGGTCGTCTCGCGGAGGCTCATCAACATCGACTCGTTGCGGCACGAAACCAGATGCTGACACGACGACCGCCGTCGGTTGCTGCGGCCAGACGAACGCGACAGCTCCCTCCTCAGTCGTATACACAACTGCGCCATCGACCTCGATTGCCGCGTCGAGAGTGCTCAGGTCGTCACCCGCAAGGGCCACGACCTCAATCGTCGGCGGGCCAACTTCGGGAGGACGAAGTCCGGACGCGTCAAGCGGCGCCGGACTGGTGCAACCGGCGACGGCAATGGAGAGGACCCCCAAAGCAACGGAAGTGATGCGGGCGAATCGGATCATGATCAGGTGTGAGGCTCGAAAGCGTAATGATCCGTTGCCCATGGCGCGCATGCGTGATAGGTTCGAGTTACTCTCGCAATTCGAGAGAGGGGGGCGGAGGCGTATGACCGAACGACGCAGCAACGCGACTGCCGCGGACGCGGTTGGCCGGTATCTCGGACAAGTCTCCGATCACGGCCTGCTCGACGCGGAGGATGAAGTCCGGCTCGCGCGATCGATCGAAGCCGGGAAGAAGGCTCAACAACGTCTCGAATCAGGTGAGGACGTCAACGCGGCTGAGCGAGCCACGCTCTACCGCACGATCGAGACCGCCGACGAGGCCAAGGCTGTCTTCATTCGCTCCAATCTCAGACTCGTCGTCTCGATCGCGAAGCGGTACACAGGACGGGGTCTTGATCTCCTCGATCTGATCCAAGAAGGCAATCTCGGCTTGATTCGCGCCGTGGAGAAGTTTGACTGGCGCAAGGGCTTCAAGTTCTCGACGTATGCCACCTGGTGGATCCGCCAATCGATCACCCGTGGACTGGGAAACCAAGGTCGGACGATCAGGCTGCCGGTCCACATGGTGGATGTTGTCCGCACCGTGCAGGAAGCCGAACTCAGCCTGCAAGAGCAATACCGCAGACCCCCCACCATCGCCGAGATCGCCGAAGTCAGTGGCCTCGATGAGGAACGTATCGCCATCGCTCAGGCCACACCGGGCGACACCGTGTCACTCGATCGGCCCGTCGGCGAGGATGGCGACGCCCAGCTCGGCGACTTCGTGGAGGACGAACGAACACCGGACCCGTTCACCGTCGTCGCCGAGGTCGCCCGGTGCGAAGAGGTCTCGAAGGCGCTCGGCTCACTCGACGAACGCGAGTGCAAGGTGCTGGTCATGCGGTATGGGATCGGCGGCAAACAGCCCAGGACACTGTCGGACGTGGGCGCCGAACTCGGCATCACACGAGAACGGGTACGTCAGATCGAGAACCGAGCGCTCGGCAAACTCCGCCATCCCAGCGCCATCTACGACCTGAGAAGCCTGTTGTAGGAGAGACACGAGACCTGAGACACGAGACCCCGATCGCCTCGGATACACAGGTCCTTCGCTACCTCGTCCGTCAGAACAGCCGGAGGACGTCTGAGTCGGCGCCTCGGAGGATTTCGTAGTCCACTTCGGCCCATGTGATGCCTCGATCGGCTGCGAGTGTTCTTGCCTGAGGTTTCACGACCTGGGCGACGAACATCCCGCGGACCGGTGCAAGCCGTTCGTCACGATTCAGGAACTCGAGATACCGGGTGAGCTGCTCGACACCGTCGATCTCCCCCCGGCGCTTCACCTCGATGGCGACGGTCACTCCCGATGCGTCTCGGCAGAGCAGGTCCACCGGGCCAACCGGTGTCGGGTATTCCCGCCGGATGAGCGTGAGCCCCTCCTCGATCGCCTCCGGTTGCTCGGCGAGGAGCCGCTGCAACTCGAGTTCGACACCATCTTTCTGCAGCCCGGGGTCCTCTCCGAGTTCGACAACCGTGTCGAAGTGAATCTCGTGAAGATCGATCGTCAGCTCTTCCTGCTTCCCGTTCGTGACGAACCAGCGCCCTTCCTCCTCGACCAGGTGGTTCGGCGCATTCATCCAGTTCAGAGGTTTGTACGCACCTGCTTCGGCATGAACGAGCAGCGAGCCGTCGGCCTTGATGAGGATCAGCCGCGTGGCTCGCGGCAGGTGCGCCGAAAGACGGCCGGCATAGTTCACGGTGCAATCTGCAACAACAATGCGCATGGCCACCGAGGGTAGACCGGGCGCCGTGCGTGACGGGAGCCGGGACGGTAGCGTCACCGCATGGAAACGATCCGCAGGGCCGTTCGCGAGGATGCGCCTCGCGTGGCCCAGCTCGCAGCCGACCTGGGGTACACCATCAACTCCGATTCCGTCGGCGCCGCGATCGATCGGCTGCATTCCAACGAGGGTGCCATCTTCGTCGCGGACGCCGGCGAACACCTGACCGGTTGGATCCACATCTATCGAAGCCACGTGATCCAAACAGAGCCGTTCGCCGAGGTCGGGGGGCTCGTCGTCGATCCGTTGAGCCGTGGCGAGGGAATCGGCCGGAGACTTCTCGAGGCCGCCGAACGATGGGCCTCTGCCAACGACCTCACGTTGGTCCGTGTGCGGAGCAACATCGTTCGATCGAACGCGCACCGCTTCTACGAGCGACGCGGCTACGACGTCGAGAAAACGTCGTACACGTTCATCAAGAGCCTCAACGACGCCTGACTCGGCCGTTCGGATACAGGACTAGCCGACCGAACCCTCCATCTGCAGCTCGATCAGACGATTCAGCTCTACGGCGTACTCCATCGGGAGCTCCTTGACGATCGGCTCGATGAAGCCGGCAACAACCATCGCTGTGGCTTGCTCTTCGGTGAGGCCCCGACTCATGAGGTAGAAGAGCTGATCCTCCCCCACCTTCGACACGGTTGCCTCGTGGCCGATGTCAACGTTGGACTCCTCGATCTCCATGTACGGGTAGGTGTCCGACCGAGAGTCCTCATCGAGGATCAGCGCATCACATCGGACAAACGACCGGGCATTCTCAGCGCCGGGTTCCACGCGGACAAGACCGCGATACCCAGCCCGACCACCCTGGTTCGAAATCGACTTGGACGTGATGAGCGATGTCGTGTTCGGCGCCACATGAACGATCTTCGCACCGGCATCGAGGTGCTGGTTGGCTCCGGCGAACGCCACCGAGAGCACCTCCCCGTGGGCGCCCTCCTCCATCAGCCAGACCGCTGGATACTTGGCGGTGAACTTGGAGCCGAGATTGCCGTCGATCCACTCCATGGTTGCGTTCTTGTAGGCCGCGGCACGTTTCGTGACGAGATTGAACACGTTGTTCGACCAGTTCTGAATCGTCGAATATCGGCACCGGCCGCCTTCCTTGACGACGATCTCAACCACAGCCGAGTGAAGAGAGTCGGACGAGTAGACAGGTGCGGAACAGCCTTCGACGTAGTGAACGTATGCCCCTTCGTCGACGATGATCAGGGTGCGCTCGAACTGACCCATGTTCTCGGCATTGATCCGGAAGTACGCCTGGAGCGGCTCATCGAGGTGCACACCGGGCGGGACGTAGATGAACGATCCCCCAGACCACACCGCAGAGTTGAGGGCGGCGAACTTGTTGTCGTTCGGCGGAATGATGGTTCCGAAGTACTCCTGAACGATCTCCGGGTACTCGCGAACTGCCGTGTCCATGTCGGTGAAGAGAACTCCGAGTTCGGCCAAGTCATCACGATTCCGGTGGTAGACGACCTCCGACTCGTACTGGGCCGTGACACCGGCGAGATACTTCCGTTCAGCTTCGGGGATGCCGAGCTTCTCGTAGGTCTCCTTGATCGAATCCGGGACCATGTCCCAGTCCTTCGCCTGACCCTCCATCGGCTTGATGTAGTAGTAGATGTTGTCGAAGTCGATCTCATCGAGTGCTCCGCCCCCCACCCAATCGGGCATCGGCTTGCGGAGGAACCGCCGGTAGGCCTTCAGCCGGAACTCGAGCATCCACTCGGGCTCCTTCTTCATCCGGGACATGTCGCGGATGATCTGCTCGTTCAAACCCTTCTCAGGTTTGTAGACGTAGTCCTCTTCATCGGACCAGCCGAGCTGATACGCGCCGAGATCGATGTCAACGGTGGTCATGATGCTGCGCTCCCGGAATTTGCACTATGGACATAGTGCATTGTACGACGCCCTGGAAGTGAACGGAGCAGCAATCAAGCGGGCGGTCCCACCGGGGCAGGAACGAGTGGGAGTGGGGAAGACCGGATCCGCCCCGGCGAGCCGCCTACCCCTCATCAACGCTCCCAAGCGCTCAATCGTTCCCCTCTGTCGGGATCAGAAGACCTCTTCACACCACGGGGCTACGTCACCACGGAACATACGCCCGAGCAAGACAATCGATTCTTCGGCTCCTCGAATCCTTCCGGCCCGAGCCATCGACAGGGCCCCGTTGCCGCCGAGGTAGAGGCTCGCAAGGTCGGTCGCACCAAGGCTGAGATCGGTCGCCACGTTGTTGATCCTGCGACAGGTACCAACGCCGCCCACCACGGCGAGTTCAAACGATCCACCCTCATCCGGGAAGAAAGGATCGTCGACATCGAAGCACACAACGCCGTCGACCGAGTACGTCCTTGCCTCGAGCGCTTGGACCACGTCGAGCATCCGCACATACAGAGCGTCCCACCGTTTCCGTTTGATGCGTCGGTGATCCGGGACCTTCCAAGCCAGCGGGTCGTCAACCGGGAGGTTCCAGTATTCGATGTGCGGGAAGAGATCAATCGTCGTGAGGTAGCGCCACAGACCCGTGTGCGCGGTCGCCGCAGGCGCGATGAGTTCCCGGATCGAGACCTTGCCATCCGGGAACCCCGTCTCCCAATTGGACTTCTGACGGTAGATGGCATACCCGTCGGGGGCTCCTTTGGTCTCGTGAAGAACGCACCGCAGTGATGAGAACCCTTCCCGGCCGGCCTTCGGATCATTGAAGTGGTGCTTCCACCACAACTCAGTTCTCGAGAGTTGCCCGGGTCGCCGCAGACGTTCCAGCTCATAGATCGCAGGGAACAGCTTGATCGCCTCTTCGGTCGTCACGAGGCGTACCGAGCCCGCATCGCCTCCTATCGAGACACGCTTTTGGTCGATCTCGACCGCATCGTTCTCCGTTGCCACGCCGAATCCATATCGACCGTAGATCAAGCTCTCGGATGCCCAAAGTCCGGCAAGCGGTTCGCCGCGCCGCCGGCCGTCTTCGAGATGGTCGCGCATCATCGAGGTGAGCACACCGCGACGTCGATGCGTGGCCGCAACCGTGACGATGGTGGTGCCGGCCATGGCAATACTCGCACCACCGGGAACCGTCACGTCGAACGGGAATGCACCGAGGGTCCCAACGATCAGATCTCCATCAAAGGCAGCAACGGTGCGGTCGAGCGGGACAAGATCATCGAACCATTCCGGCGGGAAACTCTCCTCGTCGAGGTCCTCACCGAACCCGGCGAAGATGGCCTCGCGAAAAGGCAGCGACTCTCCAGCGACAATCGGGCGGGTCGTGATGTCCATGGCGGCAACCCTACTGGTCGTCCTGAAAGCAATCCCGGCGACGATACGCTGGTCAACCCGCACCACCAGAGGAGTCGACCCATGGGGCCAGTACGCATCGCCGTTCAGATTCACCCGCAGCACATCGACTACGCCGGCATCCGCGATGCCGTCATGCGAGCCGAAGAGATGGGCGTCGACGTGATCTACAACTGGGACCACTTCTACCCGCTCTACGGGGGTGACCCCGATCCCAACGTAGGCAAACACTTCGAATGCTGGACGATGCTGGGCGCTTGGGCCGAGCAGACCGAACGAATTCAATTCGGAGCGCTGGTGACCTGCAACTCGTACCGGAACCCGGAGTTGCTCGCCGACATGGCCCGTACCGTGGATCACATCTCCAATGGGCGCCTCATCCTCGGGATCGGATCCGGGTGGTTTGAGAAGGACTACGTCGAATACGGGTACGAATTCGGAACGGCCATAAGTCGCCTCCACGACCTGGATGCGGCGATGCCGCGAATCGTGAGCCGCCTCGAACGCCTCGATCCCCCTCCCACCCGCCATATCCCGATTCTGATCGGAGGCGGCGGAGAGAAGGTGACCCTGCGCATCGTCGCAGAACAAGCCGATATCTGGCACACATTCGGCGGCATGGAAACGATCGCACACAAGTCACAGGTCCTCGACGAGTGGTGCTCGAAGGTCGGCCGCGATCCGTCGGCGATCAAACGATCGGTCGGCATACAGCCCCACAAACTCGACAAGGCCGATGCCTACGCCGAAATCGGAGTCACCGAATTCACCCTCGGCTTCACGGGGCCCGACATCGATCTGAGCCCCGTGAAGGGGTGGCTGGAATGGCGCGATCGCGTGAACGGGACCGATGTGTAGGCAGACATGCCGAAAGACATGAGACATGAGACAGTCTCAAGTCTCGGGTCTCTTATCTGTTGTCTTGCTCCTAGCTACTCGTCCCCCACAAAGCGCTTCACCGACGGGGGCACATCTACTTCCTCGGCGAGGCGGCTGTCCGGCTGCGGGTCCCCCGCGGTGAGCGTCAGGGGGATCACACCGGCCCAGATCGGGAGGGAATAGTCCTCAGGCTCGTCGCCCACATCCTTCTCACTCACCTTGGCGGAGAACTCCTCGATCGGGACGGCCACGAGCAGCGTCCCCTTGTCTTCACTTGTCGACGGATGCCGCGCCTCCTCCCAGCGTCCCGGCAGCACGGCATTGGTGATTGCTTCGAACGCAATGTCGCGCTCTGCCGGTTCGTCGACGATACGAGCCGGCCCCATGACAACCGCCGACCGGTAGTGCATCGAGTGGTGGAACACGGACCGAGCGGCGACGATGCCGTCGAGGATGGTCACGGTCACCGTCACCTGGGCCCCGCGTTTCATCAATCGCAACATGCGGCTCGCAGGGGAACCATGGAAGTACAGGGTGTGCCCGACCCTGGCATGGATCGTTGGGATGACGTACGGTGCACCATCCTCGATGAACCCGACGTGGCAGATCAACGCCTCGTCGAGAATCTCATTCACCGTCCCACGGTCGTAGTCCGCCTTCTCCGGAATTCTCCGGATACGCGTGCGCTCGGTGGATGCTTGGCTCATGTCATGATCCTAGAAACGCGACAGGGCACCGACCGTGTGGTGGGTGCCCTGCGCGAATATGTCGTGTGATCAGGTCTGGTCGTCGACGATGTCTTTGGCCTTCTCAGCGCCCGTGTCAATGTGATCGGATGCCTTGCCGCCGGTGGCCTTGTCGGCCGCGTCGGCCGTCTTGTCGATGCCGCCCTTGACCGCTTCCTTGTTCCCGCCGACGAGGTCTTTCGCCTTGTCAATCATGTCTCCGAAACCCAATGTCCCCTCCTTGTGATCTGGACACAGCAATCGTACTCGAATGCAGGATCGTCGGTTCGGGCCGCCAAAGGCGCATGACGCTCCGATCGAACTCCGCAATAGTCTGTCCGCATGAGCAGCCCGCTCCTCGCGAAGGTTTATGACGCTGTGCTCGCCCCCACCGAATGGATGGGCATGCGTGAACAGCGGCGCCGGTTGATGGACGGGCTGTCAGGTCGCGTTGTTGAGGTGGGAGCCGGGACCGGCCTCAATGTCCCTCTGTACCCGACCGCGGCACTCGACGTGCACGCGGTGGAACCGGACCAGCACATGCTCGAGAGACTTCGATCGAAGGCTGGCGGGTCCAGCGCCCGGCTCTACCTCTACCGTGCCGACGCCCATCATCTGCCGTTCGCCGACGGCGTGTTCGATGCAGCGATCGTCACGTTTGCGCTTTGCACGATCCCGGACCCCGGGCGTGCGCTCGAGGAGGCCCACCGGGTTGTCCGTAGCGGCGGCGTGCTGCGATTCCTCGAGCACGTCCGCTCCCAGAAGAACTGGACGGCCGGTTGGCAGGATCGGGCCACCCCACTCTGGGGCAGGATCTCAGGCGGGTGCCGACTCAACCAGGCCACCGTCGAGATCCTCGCGGCAACCCGATGGAAGCTCGACGACGTGTGGCGTTCGGGCCGAGGGTCGGTGGTCGCCGGTCAAGCCTTCCGAACCTGATCACGAAGAGCTACCCCGAACGCTTCGATCGCAGTCAGCGGAGTTGTTGCGTGGGGTGAGACTCGAATCCACCCGTTCCGCTCCGAGACGATGAACCCGGAAGCCCCCAGCGCGTCAACTGTCTCCGCCGAACCGGTCCCGGGGGTCCTGAACGTGACAATACCCGCCCGCTCCCGATCACTGCGCCACGGTTCAATGACCTCGCAACCGATTGAGTTGACCAGATCCAGGACGGCGCCCGAACGTTCCAGAACGGCTGTCTCGATCTTGTGAATGCCGCCAATCTCGACGAGTCGCAGCGCCGCTGCGGCCGCAACCGCGCCCAGGAGGTTGGGCGAGCTTTCGAGGAATCGATCGGCACGCGCGAGCTGAGGATGAGGCGGCGGCACCTCGAACGCGAAGTTGTCTTCAACCCCCCACCATCCGGTGAGCGTCGGCGAAAGCCGCTCCAAGGCCCGTTCTGAAACGGCCATTACCCCGGCGCCCTGTCCTCCACGAAGCCACTTCTGCCCTCCCGCGACGAACACGTCCGCAGCCCCGAGTCCAGTCCCAATGGCACCGAACCCCTGAATGCCGTCGATGAGCACAAGCGCGTCCCCCGCAGCTTCAACGATGTCATCAACATCGACGCGGAATCCCGTCATGTAGTCGACGAGGCTCACGGCAACGATTCGGGTTTCGTCATCGATCGCCGGAGCGAGTGCTTCCGGCACGACTCTGCCGTCCGCGATCTCGACCGCGCGTACCTCAGGTCCGCCGGCGGCTTCGGCGCGAAGCCATGGATATCGGTTCGCGGGGAACTCGTGTGAGGGCACGACGACGTTCCCTCCCGCCCCAATGAGACCGAAGGCAACTTGCATGATTCCTGCGCCGGTAGACGGGACCGAGGTGGCGAGACGGTCCTCAACACCAAGCGCGGCGGCGATCGTCGCACGAGCTTGGGCATAGGCAGGCTCGATGATGTCTGGAACCGGCCGGTCGCCAACCGCCATCTCATCCAGCAGACAGGCCGATGCCTTCCGCGCCGATTTCGATGCGGGGCCTACCGACGCGAAATTGAGGTAGCCGCTGTGCTCCTCGAACTCACTCAAGTACACATCGTTCACTTCAGTCCCCGTTCCCAGACCTCGACGAGGCGACGGTACTCCGTGCTCGATGCCACCAACTCGGCGTGTGACCCGTCGGCAATGATCCGACCATCTCCGATCATGATGACCCGGTCGGCGCGTTCTGCAGATCGAAGCCGGTGGGCAATGACGATGGCGGTCCGACCTGCCAGCAGCACACGCAGCGCTCCCTCGATTTCGACCTCGGTCTCGGGATCGAGGTTCGACGTGGCCTCATCGAGCACGATCACCGAGGGATCGTCGAGGAACGCCCGCCCGAGGGCCACGAGTTGCCGCTCCCCGGCCGAGAAGCGACCCCCGCGCTCACGGACCTCGGTATCGAGGCCGTCGGGGAGGTTCCGCACCCAGTC
>Ga0316192_10000215_pt1 | contig 40383 bp, 28 predicted proteins | sample MerIslwburrow_MG_FD_204931 | JGI IMG/M metagenome (GOLD analysis project Ga0316192, IMG submission 204931) | Coastal sediment microbial communities from Maine, United States - Merrow Island worm burrow | ecosystem: Environmental > Aquatic > Marine > Coastal > Sediment | place: USA: Maine...
CCGAGACCTGTGACGCCGTCACCGACTGCCAGCCAGGCGGTGATCCCTGTCCCGGTCAGGCCTGCGACGAGGCGGGTGATGTTTGCGTCGACTGCGTCGTCGACGCGGACTGCGATGACGCTCTGTTCTGCAACGGCGCCGAGACGTGCGCGGCCGGCGTCTGCCAGGCGGGCAGTGATCCCTGTCCGGTGGGCCAGGTCTGCAACGAGGTCGACGACATCTGCGAGCCGGAGATCAACCATCCGCCGGTGGCGGTGGACGACGCCTATGCGACGGATGAGGACATCGAGCTCAACGTGGCGGCTCCCGGGGTGCTCGACAATGACAGCGACCCGGACGGCGACCCGATCACCGCCATCAAGGTGACGGATCCGACCGACGGAGCCCTGACGCTCAACGCCGACGGCTCGTTCACCTATGCGCCGGACACGGGCTTCTTCGGCTCCGATTCCTTCACCTACAAGGCCAACGACACCCTGCTCGACTCCAACATCGTCACCGTGACGATCACGGTCAACGAAGTGGACACCACCCCGCCGCAGGTCGCGCTCCTCAACAGCGTCGCGGCCACGAACGACGGCGCCCTGCTCGAGGGTGAGACGGTCCAGGTGTCCATCACCCAGATTCTGGTGACCTTCGACGAGCCGGTCTCGGATCCGCCCGGTGATTCAGATCCCGACGATGCGACCAATCCGTCCAACTATCTTCTGGTGAGGGACGGTCCCAACGGCATCCTCCAGACCGTCGTCTGCGGCGCGGCCATGGGTGACGATGAGCTGATTTCCGTCGATGCGGTCGACTATCACCATGGTTCACGGACAGCCGCCTTGTATCTCAATGGCGGGGTGCCCCTGCAATCCGATGGCTATCGGTTGTTGGTGTGCGGCTCGACCTCGATCGTCGATCTGGCCGGCAACCCGCTGGACGGCGACGGCGACGGCACCGGTGGCGACGATTTCATGCTCGCTTTTCAAGCGGGGCACACGAACTACCTGCTGAATCCGAATCTCGATCGAGACCTGTCGGGTTGGAGCGAATCCAGTCCGTCGGCGAACGAGATCGATCACCACACCGCCGACATCGATGGCGCCCGGACTTCAGGCTCGGCCCGGATCCGTAATTTCACCGGCACGGATGAGTTGTTCTCCCTGTCGCAATGCGTCCACCTGGGTGGCTCGAGTGGCTACGACCTCGGCGGCATGGTCCGGATCTCGAGCACGACACCGGGGCATCCTGCGGCGGCGGGACACGTGGACTTCTTCGCCTCCGGGGACTGCTCGGGCGCGCCGCTGGCAGGTGCTTCGACCAGCGCGGTGCAGGGAGACACGGCGTTGTCGTGGCAGGCCTTCAAGAGTCGACTAGAGGCTCCGTCCGGAGCCTCCTCTGCACTGGTGACCTTTACGGTCGACGCCGGGCAGTCGCCCGATTTCGAAGCCGCCTTCGACCGTCTCTACTTCGTCGGGCTGGAATTCATCTTCAGCGACGGCTTCGAGAGCGGCGACACCTCGGTGTGGTCGCGGTCGGTCCCGTGATCGGCCCTTCCTGAACGCCGATTCGAGCAATTCCCGGCCGACCGTCATTCGAGCCACGCCCGACCACAACGACCGGAATCAAGCCCTCACCCCATGCTACGATCATGTGTCCGCCGCGCCGCATTGAGGAGACAATCGTGAGCATTCTGGCCAAACTCGATGACACGATGGGAGAGGTGCCACGGCGAGTGCCGCAGCCGTTCTCGCCCGGCGCAGTGCGCCACATCGCACCCTTGTTGGTGGCGCTCATCCTGACGGCTCTGCTCGCCGCCTCGAGTGCGGCTGCCGATCCGCCAAGGCCAGAGCCCCGGGATCGCTGTCCCGTTTGCGGCATGTTTGTAGACAAGTACCCCAATTGGGTCAGTCTGATCGTCTTTTCCGACGGTACCCAGGTCTTCTTCGACGGTCCCAAGGATCTTCTTCGCTACTACCACGAGCTGCCGAAGTACACCCCGGACAAGACGACGGAAGACATCGCCACGATCTATGTCACCGACTACTACACGACCCAGCTGATCGATGCCAGAGAGGCCCTGTTCGTCGTCGGCAGCGACGTGATGGGCCCGATGGGCAAGGAGCTCGTCCCTGTTGAGGGCGAAGAAGCGGCGGCCAGCTTCCGTAGGGATCACCGCGGAGATCGTGTGCTCACATTCGAGGAAGTCGAGCTCTCTGAGCTGACCAGCCTGCAGTGATCAAGTCCAAGATCTTCCTCGCTGCGACGCTGCTCGAGCTCGTGCTGCTGGCCGGCTTCCTCGTCCACAGCCGCCGGGTGGAGAAGTCTACGGAGTCGCTTCGAACGAGCCAAACAGCGGAGCTCGTGAGTGTTCTCCAGCTCACGGACCTGTCGATCTGGACCGAGGCTCGCTACACCCGCCATCCCTCGCAGGCCGACTTCTTCTCCGCCTTCCAGGACTTCCCGGCTGCCCTCGAGCACTTTCCAGCCGGCTCGGTCGTATCCCCGCCGACCCATCTGTGGTTGGAGGAGTCCACCGAGACGACAACCGCACCCGAGTGACCCGCCATGCTGCGGCACTTCAAGATTCTCGAGTTCGCGCTGTCGTCGTTACTGCGTCGACGCTACAAGAACTTAGGGATCCTGGTGGTGTACGCCTTCACGATCAGTGTCCTCGCCTCGATTCTGTTTCTCACCGATTCACTGAAGCAGGAGGTATCCCGGGTGCTGGAGGGGGTTCCAGAGCTCATCGTGCAGCGCACGATGGCGGGCCGGCACGAGCTCACCCCGATTCAGTACGCCGATACCATTCGGGCGCTTCCCGGAGTCGGCGAGGTCCGGCCTCGATACTGGGGCTACTACTACGACCCACTGACCAAGGCGAACTACACGCTCATGGGCCTGAGCTCCGACCAGCCGGAGCTGCAGCAGCTCGAGGGCCGGTTACCGACTGCATCCGGAGAATGCGCCATCGGTCCAGGAGTGGCCGAGGTGGTACCCGCGGCCCTGGGCGACGAGATCTTTCTCATCGATAGCCGAAACACGGGGCGGAGCTTCGAAGTCGTCGGCGTGTTCCGGCAGCCATCCAATCTGCTCACCAACGATCTCGTCACCCTGACCGTCGAGGATGTGATCGACTTCTTCGGCCTGCCCGGCGACCACGCGACGGATCTCGCGGTGCAGGTATTCAACGACAACGAGGTGGGTACCGTCGCCGCCAAGATCAAGCAAGTGTTTCCCGAAGCCAGGCCGATCGCCAGGAGTGAGCTCAGACGCACCTACGACGCACTGTTCAGCTGGCGCAGTGGCATGATGCTGACGATCTTCACCGCCGCGATCGTCGCCTTCGCCATTCTCGCCTGGGACAAGGCGACCGGGATCAGTGCAGCAGAGAGGCTCGAGATCGGCATCCTCAAGGCGGTCGGCTGGGACACCTCCGATGTTCTGGAGCTCAAATTCTGGGAGGGCCTCGTCATCTCTGTGACCGCTTTCCTGGTGGGAGTCCTGGCAGCTCTGGTGCACGTCTTCTTCTTTGGCGCACCGATTCTGGCCCGGGTCATGAAGGGCTGGTCCGTGGTCTTTCCCGAATTCCGGTTGAGCCCGCATGTCAGCCTCTATCAGATTTTCCTGCTCGCCTTCCTGACCGTGGTGCCCTATGTTTTCAGCACGGTGATCCCCTCCTGGAAGGCGGCCATCACCGACCCGGAGACGGTGACACGGTGACAGAGGGGGAGATCATCGATACCCTGATTCGTGCCGAGCGCGTCTCCAAGGTCTATAGCCCCGGTCTGCCCGACCAGGTGAGAGCCGTGGACGACGTCTCGCTGACGGTGCGCACTGGCGGGGTGGCGGTACTCAAGGGCCCCAGCGGTTCCGGCAAGACTTCGCTGCTGAGCCTGATCGCCTGCATGGGCCGTCCTACCGAGGGTCGGATCGTGGTTGGTGGCAAGGACGTCTCGAAGCTGCCCGAGCGATTCTTGACCCGAATCCGGCGCGAGACCTTCGGCTTCATCTTCCAACAGCTCAATCTGATCCGCGACCTGAGCGCTCTCGAGAACGTGCTGCTACCCCTCTACCCTGTACCAATGCCTTTTTCCGAAATGCGCCGCCGAGCCGAGGCCGTCCTGGCGAGCCTCGGGCTGGCGCACAAGAGCCGCAGCAAGCTGACGCAACTCTCAGGTGGTGAGCAACAGCGCGTCGCCATCGCACGGGCCCTGATCCACGAGCCAGCCGTCATCGTCGCCGACGAGCCGACAGCCCATCTCGATCGCGCGCTCGCCACCGAGCTGCTCGACATCCTCCAGGAGTTGAACCGCAAGGGCAAGACGATTCTGATCGCGACTCACGATCCCCTGGTTCACGAGCACCCGTTCGTCGAGCAGATCTTCCAGATGCGGGACGGACGCATCGAGGATGGGAGCGAGTCGTGATTCTCCACCCCGGCATCCTGGCCTTGATCGGCGGCTCTTCTCTCGTTCTGGCGATGACGCTGTACGCGGCGGCTCTCGGCCTTCGAGTGCTCGCGCGATGGGACTACGATAGCCACGCCGAGGGCCAGCTGGCCCTCGAACGTCGGACCTACCTGATCTCCACCATCGTCAACTATGCGCTCGGATTCCAGATTCTCTCCAGTCTCCTGTTCATCTTCACCCTCGACGACATTCACGGGCTGTTCACGGGCGCCATGTGCGCGACGGGCTCGCTCAACGCCAATCCGATCGGTTGGAGCGCTCTGCTGGCGAGCCTCGTGACGTTGTTGGCGTGCGGGATCTGGGTCGTGCTGAACCAGATCGATCAGGGATCCGAGGACTATCCTCTCGTCAGGCTCAAGTACGGGGCCCTGCTCCTGGTCGCTCCGCTCCTCGGCCTGACGCTCGGCCTCCAGATCGCCTACTTTCGGGGACTCAGGCCGGAGATCATTACCTCGTGCTGCGGGTCTCTCTTCAGCAGCGATGGCTCGGGGCTGGCCAGCACCCTGGTGGGATTCCCGATTCGCCCGATGATGGGGGTCTTCTACGGCACTTCGGCCGTCTTTCTGCTGGTCGCCGTCTGGGCACTGAGAGCCAAGGGCGGTCTGGGCAAGTACGCTTTGTCGCTGAGCTCGGCGATCCTTCTCGTCGTTTCTCTGGCGGCGATCGTGTCGTTTCTGTCGCTCTATCTCTACCAAATGCCGACCCATCACTGTCCGTTCGACGTCTTCCAGAGAGAGTACGGCTACATCGGCTATCCTATTTACGGGAGTCTGTTCTTGGGGGTATTCTGCGGTCTGTTGCCCGGTCTCTTCCAGCCGCTGAAAGGCACCCCGACGCTTGCAACGGCAATCGGTCGACTGGAGAGGCGATGGATCGGCTGGAGTGTTGGTGCGATTGGTATCTTTCTCCTCCTGACAGGGTGGAGAGTGCTTTTCGGAGCCTTCAGCCTGGTGGAATACCTCTAGAGACCCCGGTAGCCATCCAACGGAGAACTGGAGATGATCAAGAAGAGACACAGATTCTTGCTACTCAGCCTGCTGGCGGTGTGGTTAGGCTTGGCGAGCGTCGCAGCGCGTGCGGCGGGGAATGAGACGCGCTACGAGCTAACCGAGCACGCCTTTGTAGTGCCAAGAGTGACTCTGCTCAGCCAGGACCGGGTCGAGGTTCGGCTCGACGAGTTCGTCGAGTCGGACAAACCGGTGATGCTGGATTTCATTTTCGGCACCTGCACGACGATCTGTCCGGTGCTCTCGGCCGGGTACTCCAACTTGCAGAGGAAGCTCCCCGAGGCATCGGACAAGGTCAGGCTGGTGTCGATCTCGATCGACCCGGAGCACGACACTCCGGAGGTGATGAAGAAGTACCTGGAGAGGTATCGAGCCCAGCCAGGATGGGATTTCTTCACCGGAAGTCGGAAAGACATCGACGCCGTGATGCGAGCCTTCGACTCCTTCGTTCCCGACAAGATGTCTCATCGGCCGGTGATGTTCTTGCGTGCCCCTGGCAGCGATACGTGGATTCGGATCAATGGCCTCGTCGGCACACGGGATCTGATGGCGGAGTACGAGAAGCTTCTGGAGGAGTGAGATGGATCAAAGACAAGGACCTTGTTCCTCGCGGCTGCTGTCTCTCGTCCTGATTGCGGTCTTCCTCGCTGCTTCACCACAAGGCGTCCTGCTGGCCGAAGAGGGCGTCGGCGACGATTTGACTGTCGAAGAAGCCCAGTTGCTCGGCGAGCGGATGTATCGCGAAGGGCTGCTGAGCTCGGGCGAGCCCATGAAGGCCGTCGTCCAGGGAGACATCCCGGTGGACGGCAGCATGTTCAGTTGCATGAGCTGCCATCTGCGAAGCGGCGTCGGCTCGATCGAAGGAACCGTGATCACCCTGCCGACGAACGCCGGCTGGCTTTTCGAACCCTTCGTCGGGGCGAGAATGACCCAGGAGGCGCGCGATCGGTTGCCCGAACATCTGCGGCGCAGCGCATTCCGACCGGCCTACACGAGGGAGACTCTCGCCAGGGCCCTGAGGGTCGGCACCGACCCGACGGGTCGAAAGCTCAACGGCGTGATGCCCCGCTATCTCCTCAACGAAGAGGAGATGAGCATCATGCTCGATTACCTGGAGAACCTGTCGGCAGAGCTGTCGCCAGGCGTGTCCGAGACAACCCTCCAACTCGCCACGGTCATCACCGACGACGTGTCTGCCGAAATGCGAGACGCCATGCTGCTGCCGTTGCAGGCCCACGTCGAGGCCGTCAATTCGCAGAGCAGACACCAGGAGCGGCGCTCAGAGGCGGGCCCTTTTTACAAGGAGGAGAAGTTCACCGCCTACCGCCGGTTGGAGCTGTCAGTGTGGGAGCTGGAGGGGCCTCAGGAGACATGGCAGAGCCAACTCGAGGCCGCGTACCAGAAGCAGCCGGTCTTTGCCCTCGTCGGGGGCATCAGCACGAGCGACTGGCGCCCGATCCACGAGTTCTGCGAGGAGGCCCAGATCCCCTCTCTCTTCCCGGTCACCGACTTTCCGGTGATCTCCGATACCGACTGGTACACGCTGTACCTGTCGAAGGGCTGGTACCAGCAAGGGGAGACTGTCGCTCGTTATCTCAGGGCAGCGGACGACGTCGGCCCCGAAGACACGGTCGTGCAGATCTATCGCGACGATCGAGTTGGCCGGGTCTTGGCGTCGGCGCTCAGAGAAACGAGCCAGGCCCTCGACTGGCTACAGGTAGAGGACCGCAGACTCGAGCCGGATGTGACACCGAGCGCGGCCTTCTGGCGGGGCTTGGCCTCTGAGTATCCAGAGGCGGTCTTCGTACTCTGGCTGGAGTCCGCCGACCTGGCTGGCATCGAGGCGCTGGCCTCTGCCGGTGGCAGACCGAGGTACGTCTTCCTGTCGGCTCCGCTCCTCGGCGAGGCCATAGGGAGCGTTCCCCAGGAGGTTCGGAGGTTCACCTATCTGACGCACCCCTACAGCCTCCCCGGGGAGAAGCCGCGGGCCGAGCTGGCCACCCGACAGTGGTTGAGGAGCAAGAGGCTGCCGCTCACCCACGAGCGAATTCAGTCCGAGATGTACTTCCTGAGCGGGATGCTGGCTGGATCGGTCAAGCACATGCGCCACGACTTCTACAGGGACTATTTTCTCGACGTGATGGACATGATGCGGGATCAGTACTACTCCGTCGCCACCTACCACCGCCTCAGCTTCGGCCCTGGCCAGCGCTACGCTTCGAAAGGGTGTTACATCGTCCAACTGGGAGACGGCCCGCAGCCCGAGCTGATCGCTCGCACCGGCTGGGTGGTGCATTGAGACGTTGCCAGCCCGGTGACCGGCCCAGGAAGCTACTGCCTCAGCGGCCGGTCGGATTCTGGAGCTTCCACGACAGGCAGGCTTACCCGACCTTCTTGAGCTGCATGCCGCAACGGCACTCGCCAGGCTGATCCGAGATCGTATTGCAGTCGCACTCGCTGCCGCAGTTGCAGAAATAGAGGCCGGTGCCTTTGAGGCTGACCCTCTTGACGGCCTTGCCGCAGGCACACTTCGTCTCATCTTCGGGATCGAGACTGCAGGTGCAGTCGGCGCCGCAGGTGCAGACGATCGCCTCGTCGCCCTCGATCTTCAAGACATGGCCAGCCTCGAGGTCTTTGCCACAGCCGCAGGTACCCGGTTCGGTGCTCGCCATGCCGCAATCGCAGTCCTCTCCGCAGCCACAGGTATAGATAAGATCTCTCCGGTCACCCTTGCCCTGGTCCCCGTCACCGGCCTCCACCACGCTGAGGCTCATGCCGGCAACGGCAAAGACCAGCAAGGCTACCATCCAGATTTTGGCTATTCTCATCATCGACCTCCCAATCACTTTCGGGGTTTAGTCAGCACTTCACCGAGGGTGATCGAATCGTCGAGCAAGACCCTCGGCAGGCCATTCTATCTTCTTCGGGAGAACTACTCACAATTGGCGCCGCCAACACAGAGCGACTGGCACCCCTGCCCCGGCCCCAGAGGCTGTCCCCGGGCAAAACGGGGAATCTTTCCCTGCCTTTCAGGAGCTGTCGGCCGAAAAGCCCCCTGTCTCAGGCCAGAGTGATTGGCATCGGACTTGCTGATAGAGTTTGCGCCTACTCAAGAACCTCGACAATTGAGTGACAGCTGGCACCAGTGCGAGGCGGACACTCCGCCTTGCATGGCGAGTAGAGACACATGAACCTGTTTGGAGGTGGTGATGAAAAGCAGAAACTCTTTCTTGATGGCAAGCGTCTTCTTGGCAGCAATACTATGGCTCGGCTCGGCTTCGGACGTCGGAGCCTATGCACGCTGGGATAACGGTTGCACAGACTGCCACTCTAGTTTCCTGGATCCAGCTTCCACCAAACCAAACAACACCTGGCCCGGTTCGAAGCACAACATTCATCGCAGGGACATGATGACCGACTTGTGTGGCACCTGCCACGTCGACGACGGCGACAACCCGCTCCTCGACTTTTCCAGAGGCGAACCGGGACTGCCTGGCGTCGGCTGCATGGGCTGCCACGGCGTGGATCCCGATCCCGGCACGACAAACAACAAGGAGTGGGGGTCGGGACTCCGGCAACACCATGCCAGTGCGAATGTCGGCACCGACGATGGTGGCGACCTCTGCGTCGATTGCCACACCGACACTCTGGCGCGACCCGGCGAGAACGCTGTTCCCGTCTACTACGGCGGAACCGACGTGAACATCTTCGACCCCTGCAATGCGGACGGCTTTGAGAATTGGACCTCCGACGGCCTCGGTCTCGACAACGACGGCGATCTGGACTACGACGGTGCCGATTCCGACTGCGGCGAAGCCGCCTTCTTTGAGGATGATTTCGAGTCCGGCGACACCTCCGCTTGGGATGCTACGGTGCCATGAAGTCGAGAGCCGCCCATGAGGAGTAGCCGGACCTAGGCTGCACTGCCTATGTTGTAGCCTGCCGTTCGCAGCTTGTTGGCCATGTCCGTCTTGTCCATGGCTTTGCTGTAGGCCTCTTCGGCATCTACGCAGTGGTCCTTGACCAGGCGCAGAAGGTCGTCGTTGAGCAGGCGCATCCCTAGGCTCTTGCCGGTCTGAATCGAGGTGACGATCTGATGCGTCCGGCCCTCGCGGACGTTGGCCGCGATTCCATGGGTCACCACCATGATCTCGAGTGCCGCGATCCGTCCACTGCCTTCCTGGCGCTTGCAGAGTGTCTGGCAGACAACACCTTTGAGCGATGCGGCCAGCATGGTGCGGATCTGCTCTTGTCGTTCGGCCGGAAACTGGTCGATGATCCGATCCACCGTGCTGGCTGCCGTCGAGGTGTGCAACGTGCCGAAGACCAGGTGACCGGTTTCGGCCGTCTCGATGGCCGTTTCCGTGGTCTCGAGATCCCGCATCTCCCCTACCATCACGATGTCAGGGTCCTGACGAAGTGCCGCCCGCAGGGCGCGTTTGAAGCTCTGGGCGTGCTCTTTGACCTCTCGCTGACTGATCCGGCACAGCTTGTCCTGATGGACGAACTCGATGGGGTCCTCGATGGTGATGACGTGGTCACGACGAGTCCGGTTGATGAAGTCGACCATGGCGGCCAGCGTCGTGGACTTACCACTTCCGGTCGGGCCCGTCACCAGCACCAGTCCCTTGTTGAGCCTACAGAACTGCTCGAGGGTATTGGGTAGCTTCAGATCCTCGAAGGTCAGGATCTCGCCCGGGATGTGCCGCAAGACCGCTCCCACCCCGAGGTTGTTCCGAAACACATTGACTCGAAATCGGCCCAGGCCCGCCACCGCGTAGGCGAAATCGGTATCGAGGTTCTGCTGCAACTCCTCCTTGGCCCGGGGTGGCATGATCTCGCCGACCAGTTGGGTCATCGCCTGAACCGAGAGCGGCTCGGCATCGCTCTCCTTGGCCGCGACCATGGATCCATCGATGCGGAACATGGGGCGAGTCTTGGCTGCCAGATGAAGATCCGAGGCGCCCTGCATCACAGCGAATTTCAACAGCTTGTCTATTTCCGCCATCGACCTTGCTCCTAGAGATTCGGGGCGTCTTCGGCCCAGGGCACCATGTCTCGATCGACCGAAATCTTGACGATCGCATGATAGGGAATCAGGTGGATCTGCTTGTTCGCATCTTCGAGATAGACCTCGTGGCCCGCCGCACTCTGCTCGAAGCGGACGAGGGCACCCTGAATCGGTTGACCTCGCAGTGTCTCGACAACCACGTTGACCTGCTCGCTCATGAGGTGCTCCAGATTGAGCCTGGCAAGCCCGGTGACCTGGAGATTCCAGGCCACGGTGTCGCGATACTGATTCGAGAGGATCCGCACCCGCTCGCCCAGCACTTCCAGAAGCGCCCTGAACAGCTTGATGCCCGTGGCGGGATGTGCCTCGACGAGCTTGTCGAGGTCTTCGCCCTCGAATTTCAAGCCTGTCGTCTTCTCCACCACCCGTGCGGTTGCGGGTCGGTGCCCCGGGTCGATCAGCGCAAGCAGTCCGAAGACGTTGCCGGGGTGCACGGTCATGAAGTGCTTCTCGACCCCACCCGCCACGCCATAGAGCTCGATCAACCCATCGCGGACGACGATCATCGAGCTGCCAGCATCTCCCACGCCATAGGCCTCTTCGCCTGCCTCCCAGGCGACCTCCTCCGCCAACTCGGCGATCAGGGCGAGCTCGTCGGGTTCCAGGTCTGAGAAAATCCGCACGTTGGCTAGAAACCGCTGCAGGTCATCGGTCATTGGAAACCTCCTCCTTCGATGGTGCGACGCACCATTGTCCCATGCCTGCAGGGTGGATCCTCAGCTCGACTGGCGCAAGGCCCTCCGTTCTATCCCACCGGGCCCAAAAGTACCTGGCACCTTGCGGTGTCGATTCCGGAGCGCTATGTTCGTGAGACCATGAGATCTACCAGGAGTCATCCGACGCTGGCGGCAGTCTCCACTCTCGCCGTCGCCGCAGTGCTGACACTTCCCGCCTGTCTGCCGGCCGGCAAGATGGAGGGTGTTCACCTCGACCGTATCGAGCTGCCAGAGGGCTTCGAGATCAGCCTGCTGACCGCTCAGGTACCCGGGGCCCGGGCCATGACACAAAGCCCACAGGGCATCTTGTATGTGGGCAGTCGACGTGGGGGCAATGTCTACGCCGTCGTCGACAACGATGGCGACCATGTCGCGGAGCGGGTCGTCACAATCGCCGAGAATCTGAATGCGCCTAACGGCGTCGCCTGGCGGGACGGATCACTCTATGTGGCGGAGATTCACCGGGTGCTGCGATTCGATGGAATCGACGAGAGACTGGAGAATCCCCCGGAGCCTGTCGTCGTCAGTGACGACTTCCCGAGCGACACTCACCACGGCTGGAAGTTCATTCGCTTCGGCCCAGACGGCAAGCTGTATGTACCGGTGGGCGCGCCGTGCAATGTCTGCGAGAAGGAGGAACCGATCTACGCCTCTATCTCTCGCATGGATGCCGATGGGGGGAATCATGAGGTCTACGCTCAGGGCGTGCGCAATACGGTTGGATTCGACTGGCACCCGGAGACCGGTGAGCTCTGGTTCACCGACAACGGGCGGGACATGTTGGGCGATGACCTGCCACCCGACGAGCTGAATCGGGCGCCTTCGCCGGGACTCCACTTCGGCTTCCCCTACTGCCACGGTGGAGACATCCCCGACCCGCAGTTCGGCGAGCGACGCGAGTGCAACGAGACCATTCCGCCGGCCGCCAAGCTCGGTCCCCACGTCGCCGCCCTCGGTATGCGTTTCTACTCCGGCGAGAGCTTTCCGGACGAGTACCGACATCAGATCTTCATCGCCGAGCATGGATCCTGGAACAGGAGCACTCCCATCGGATACCGCATCACCCTGGCGCGGCTCGAGGGCAACAAAGTGACTTCTTACGAGGTCTTCGCCGAGGGCTGGCTGCAGGGCGATGATGCCTGGGGACGACCGGTGGATCTGCACGTCGCCCCGGACGGATCACTCCTGGTTTCAGACGACCGGGCGGGAGCCATCTACAGGATCGCGTTCAGAGGCGGCGGCGAGGCAGTGAGGCAGTGAGGGGGCTTAGGGGCCAAAGAGCGTAGGGGCCTAGGAGAGCAAGGGTGCAGGGGGTGTGAAAGGATCTCTCTCATGATTCCCGAGAGCGACGCTGAAGCACCGACTGAAATGGGCGACGAGTCCTGGAGGGGAAGAATCCTCGTCTCGACCTTGGCTTTTACCGCGGTCGCGGCAGCCTTCAAGATTCGCGCCTACGACGTCTTCTGGCATCTGACAGCAGGGCATTGGATTCTCCAGAATCGGGCCCTTCCCGATCCCGATCCGTTTCGCTTCTCCGCCCAGGGAGCTCCCTGGGTCGACCACGAATGGCTGTTTCAAGTCGTCTTGGCGACAGTCGAGAACGTCGGCGGGCTCACCGGTTTATGGGTGCTCCGCATCTTCGTGGCATTGAGCCTGGCGCTGGTTCTCTGGGTCGCCGCGAGACGGGCCGGCGCTTCAGCCATCGGCACCGGAATGGCCCTCTTCATCACGCTGCTCGGTGCACGACCTCGCTTCTTCCTGCGCCCCGAGTTCCCGACGCTCTTGGCCCTCGGCCTGCTGCTGGCGCTGCTTGCCGAGTTCCGGCGCGGCAGGCAGCGCTGGCCGCTCGTGTTCGTGCTGCTACTGACCCTTCTCTGGGCCAACTCCCATCCGGGTTCCCTGATGGCACCGGTTCTTTGCGGGGCCTTCTTGCTGGGAGCGCGATTACCCGGCGGCTGGGGTACACCACGAAGGGGTCCGAGCCCCATACCGTGGAGGTGGGTGTTCGGTCTGCCCCTCGCCATGGTGTTCGTGATGCTGCTCAACCCGGCCGGTTGGAGGCTCTTCGCCGTACCGATGGAGATATCCGGCGCCCTGGAAGACGTCCCGGGAGTCAATCCAGAGTGGTTGCCCGTCTGGAAGGCTCCTCAACCCTATCTCTTCATGGGCTTGGCGTTGCTCGCACTCCTGGTCGTGCAGACGTATCGTTGCGCGCGTCGCCTCGATCCGGCTACCGGACTGGTAACTCTGGCGCTCATGGCCCTGGCTACGACTTCCATGCGCCATCAGGCGCCGCTTCTCGTCGGCACCTTCTTCTTGGCGTCCGAATGTCTGGCCGAGTTGGCTACCTGCGGCTGGAAGGCGCCGATCCGCGCCTCGAGAGCCAGACTCCTGCCGCCGCTCGCCTGCTTGCTGGGCATCGCATGGTGCCTTTGGCCACCGACAAGCGGTCCGCTGGCGCCACGCCAGGGCCGATACACCTTCGGATCGGGGTTGGAGCCCGGACGGTTTCCAGACAAGGCCGTCGATTTCATCGAACAGCTTCCCGAGCTGGGCAATCTCTACAACAACGTGGCCTTTGGTGGGTATCTGCTGTGGCGCCTCTATCCTCCACGGCAGATCTTCAACGACGGGCGCAACGAGCTGAACCCCGACTTCCTGCGGGAGCTGGCCTCTGCCCGCCAGGACAGTCAGGCCTGGAATGCCCTTCTCGATCGTTACCAGATCGACGGGGCTCTGGTGCGCTACGACCGACGACGACGGCCGGTGCTCGAGCCACCTCTCGTCGCCGGAGGTGAGCCACAGGTCATTCACTTGACCTCGAACACAGTCCTCTTTACACCGGACCGCTTCGCCCTGGTCCACTGGGACGATCTGGCCATGGTCTTCCTCGCGCGCCGGTCGGATCGCAGCCGACTTCTCGCGCAGCTCGAGTACCACTTCGTCAATCCCGAGGACCCCGAGGCTACCCTGCGGGCGGCCAGCAACGATCCAGCGAGACTGGAAGGCACTCTCATCGAGGTGGAGCGCCGACTTCGGGACGACCCCGGCTGCCGACTGGCGGCCTCCCTTCAGCTCGAACTGACCGAGTTGGTCGAAGAACAGGTTCCGAACACCGATCGGCCCTGAGGGTTCAAGGCAACACCATTTTGACGGTGGTGTCGAGGACACGGAATGAAGAGCGCTCCTGTGAGCCCTCTTCGAGAGCCAGGGCCACGACAAGCTCATTGAGAACCGCTGCCACCTCGAGCGACAAGGTGACGTCCCGGGTCTGTCCTTCCTCGAGGGTCTGCACCGAGCTCTGAGCCAGAACCATCGGAGGACCCTGGGAACCCACCGCGCTGAAGAGTCGGCTGGTTCCCTTGGTGCCCTTCAGCCGATGGACGACCTCGAGCCTCGTGCCCAGGGGGGCATAGAACCGAGGCCCGACGACCACCTGACCGGCAGGGCACTCCGTGGCCAGGACCTGGCTCCCAGCAACCAGGACCGCGCACGGCGCAAGGGTCAAGCCCGAAGGCTCGAAACGCAGATGCAACGGCGGTGGCGGAGCTCGGCGATCCACCGATTCCTCGAGAACCTCGACTCCGACACCGAGGGCCTCTCCCTCTTCGGGCAGGATTCTCAGCTCGGCGACTTCTAACTCCAGGTCTAGTCGGTCGGTATCGAGTAGATCCGCAGAAGCGCGGCAGATCAAGCCGGAGAGCGGACCACCGGGGTGCAGCCGATACCGCAACCGGAACCTGTCGCCAGGACCCATGACCGGCAACCGAGCCAGGTAGTGTTTGTCCTCGCGACTGACCAGATCGTGACGCACGTGGAGCCACCCCTGTTGGCCGACCACTTCGCCTTCGATCTCGACCTCTACGACCATCGAGTCGGGTACATCCAGATACTGCCCGTCGAAGATCTTTCGATGCCGGGCCATCACCGGCACCTTCAGATCATCAACCAGTTGATAGGTTCGGATACCGGAATCAGCGGTGAGATCTTGCAGCGAGAGTCGAGTCGCGGCTCGCAACATTTCAGTTTCGCGTTGCCCTGCCGTGCCGGATGCCAGGCTGCCCGAGAACAGGCCTCGCTTGGACAGCTCGAAGGACTCACAGTCTGCGGGTCCTTCGCGACAAGCCAACAGCTGATTGGGAGGGAAGAGCCCGTAGACACGCCCTTGGTGGGTGTTGGCGAAGAACAAGGGACGATCGGTTCGGTAGCTGCGGAAGAGGCTCCGGCCAGTGAAGGGCGCGGCTTCATCTGCTGCCCCCAGGTAGTCCAGGAGGGTCACGGCAAGATCGCTCTGCAGGAAGGGCTCTTCGAGTAGGCGCGGCCCTTCGCCAGGGGGCATCAGAATCGCAAGACTCCAGTTCTGGCTCAGAGTCCGCACGAGGTCGTCTTCGCCTTGCGGTAGACCGGCCGACTCGTCGCTGGTCAAGACGACCAGGGTGCTGTCGAGGGTCCCTTCACTCTCCAATCGGTCGATGAACTCTCCGACCGCATCGTCCAGGTAGGTCATGGCTCGGTGCAGTCCGTTGTCGCCGGGTATCTCTGCCATATCAGGAACGGTGTAGGGGTGGTGTGTACCAACCGTGAGCAAGGTGAGGAACCACGGCCTACCAGCCGACTCGAGTTGTCGAATCTGATCGAAACCAAGGTTCAGGAAGGCCCGATCGTCGATACCCCATTTGCTCCTGAGGTTGGCAGGCTCGTCACCCCGCTCTCCGATCACCGTCTCGAAGCCGAGCCGTGGCATGGCCTGTCCTTTCATCATGAAGGACAGTGGGCTGGCCTGGAGAAAGACCGTGTGGTAGCCCAGCCCAGCCAGAGCTTCCGGCAGGCATGGATCGGATGGGCCGACTGCGTAGTCGTTCAGGCGCGGCGCTCTCGACCCTAGCCTCGGCGGTCGGCCACAAAGCAAGGCATATAGACCTCGATTGGTCTGACGCTGTTGCCCGATGAATCGAGTTGCCGTTGGGTGGCTACGAGCCACCCGGTCGAGGTGCGGCATCGTGATCGAGGACTCGATCCCGGACTGCTCAGCGACCAATGGTAGATAGGCACCGGAGACACCCTCCAGTACCACCACGAGGATGTTCCGGTCGGCATGGCCGAGTTCCGCCCACGGCTCGCCCGACAGGTCGCTGCTCCAGATCCGGGTCAACTCCTCGCTAACGCCAGGGCTCGGCTCTGGTGCAGACCAGCGCGACCTTCCGACCGGCAAGTACCGCTGCATCTCCTCGGCCAGGAAATGACTGCGTCGCCAGGCCAGCGCCTCGGGCTCCACGGGCCACACCCACAGCGCCAGACAAGCACCCAGGGCGACGACCAAAGCCAGGGCCACCGCTCGGCCGCTGCAGGATCGCTTCAGGATCACCCAGGTGGAAATGCCAACCACGACGAGCAAGAGCACCAGAGAGAGGGGGCGGGACAAGGCCAGACCGGAACCCAGGAGGAAGGTCGGGTCCACCAGATAACCTGCGTAGGTAAGACTCAGAGGGGCATCGAGGGCCAGGATATGCTCGTAGTTGGCGTACTGGAGCAGAACCCACAACAAGGTCACCAGCACTGCCGCCCACCGTCGCCAGCGGGCTGCCAACAACACCATGACCAGACAACAGAGTGCCGCCGCGAGATCAGCCGCAAACCCCCGAAAAAGGGTGGCACCTTGGCCGAAGCCGAGGTCACGCAGAGCAAGGAGCCGCAGGATCCAAGCGGGAAGGACCAGAATCGCGGCGAGAACCGCAAATCGACGATCGATACCGTGGTTTTGCCCGTCTTGGGCCTCTCTACTCACAAGCCGGATCGTAGCACTCGCGTCAGGGAACTTCCGACGTCCAGGCGGAGGTGCCACCCGTTTCGAAGTCATCGTCGAAAACGCTGTCCAGTGTCCATAGTCCGTTCTGTTGCCCCGTTCGCAGAGGGCCGCCACGTGCGGTATCCCAGAGTAGACAGTTCGTTCCCGAGCCAGGCACCGTGAACTGGTCGAGGCCGTGATCGAAGGTCTGGACGAAGACTTCCAACTGACCATCTCCATCCAGATCTCCCACCGTAGGAGCAGCCGGTGCACCGTTGCCGTTGCCATTGTGACCTGGGTTCGGCAACGAGATGTCGTGCAGAACGGTTCCGTCAGCGGCCAGGATCATGAGATAGCCCGAATCGTGGACGTCTGGGTCGCCATAGGTGGCCAGGAGAATCTCGGGCGACCCGTCCTGATTGAGATCGGCCACGGTGGCCTCGGAGCTGAACAGAATTGCCTTACCGTGACGATAACTGGTTCGCCAAAGGCGCTGAGCCACAGAGTTGAAGGCGTACAGGTAACCGTCATTCAGCGAAACGACGATCTCCGGCCGCGAGTCACCGCTGATATCGACGATCGTGGGGGCCGGAATCCCATAGGGTGGGTACCAGCCATCTACCTGAATCGGGAAATCCCCCCGTGGGAGCTGCTCCCAGCCCGCCTTGCGCCGCGCAGACCGGCTGCCGTCACCGTGCGAGCCCTCGAGGACCATGACGCCATAGGCCTGGGTTACGTAGGGCACATGCATCTCGATGTTGGGTACGCCGATGATCTCGTTCCTGCCGTCTCCATCGAGGTCGGCAACCGAGGGCGGCGAGGCTGTCCACTGCAGCCATTCGGCCCAGTCGGGATGAGGCCACTGACCCGTGTGAAGGTGATAGTGATCGTGCTCCACCTGCGGATCGGCCCAGCGAATGAACTGACCCCAGGTGAGTCGGTTGCCTGCGTAATCAGGGTTCCGATTGGTGTAGTAACTCGAGGAGTCGATGGCGACACCGTCGAGATCGAACGCCTGGATGTGATGGTTGTCGTAGGTGACCAGGATCTCCAGCTGGCGGTCGTCGTCGATGTTCCCGATGCCCGGGTTGAGCCCATAACAACCGAAGCCGCTGTGCCCGGGGCCGTTGCGATCGGCATCGTTGCCGGGCCCGGCGAGGTTGTTGTATCGGGGCCAGGCCGGATCGTGCCCACCCGCAGGCTGGTAAGCGGTGCCATCTGGGCTGAACACGAATACCTGGGCACCGCCCTGAGAGGTGCTGACCGTCTGGGTGGTCGTGGCAACGACCTCCACCATGCCATCTCCATCGAGATCGGCCGCGGCGAGACCCCTCACCTCAGGCGGGTTTTCTCCAGTAGTCGTGTCGGCTGGCCATCCCTCCTTGACCTGTAATTGCGAGCCGATCCATTCGAATGCGATCACTTCTTTGCCCCGACCCACCACGACTTCGGTGATACCGTCGAGATCGAGATCCATCACGACGTGGGGTGAGTAGACCCTTCCATTGCCGACCTGGGCACGGTGGAGCAAGCTGCCGGAACTCGAGAAGACGTAGGTGTCGTAGTAGGCGGCGATGAGCTCGTTGGAGCCGTCGCCATCCAGGTCTTGGATTACCGGCGAGGCATACCAACTCGTCTGACCGCTCAGGTTCCTGACGAACACGGGACTCAGAACGGGGCCGCTACTGGTGCCCGGCTCACAGCTCGGAGGCTCACCCAGCCCGGGCGCCGCGGCGAGGCTCAACCCCACCAGAAGGTGCCACCCCTTTTTCCTGCGATCGCTCAGTGCCGAGTTCATGATCGTCGCACCTCACGGTATCGAAGCGGACCAACTCGAGGTGTTGCCCGCCTCGAACCCATCCGCAAACAGCAGGGTCGGCCAGGGACGCGGACCGTAGTTCGGCAGAGGCTGGCCGAACTCGAAAGCTCCCAGATCTGGGAGGCCCTGCAGGACGAAAGCGTCTTTGAGGTTAGCGATCTCTTCACCTGCATCGATCTCGGGGGCACCTGGCAAGAGCCTGAGATCACGGCTCCCTGGAATCGCAGGCGTGTCCCAGGTGACGGGTAGTGTGGCATCTACCACATCAACGAAAGCTGCCTCGACTCCATGAAGCTCTACTCCGATTGCCTGGAGATCCGGAAGCCTGCTGTAGCGCACGTTGTCCCATTTGAAATAGGGGTCACTGGGTGAGCCAACAGCTCGAGTCGTTCCCCAACCGTTGTAGTCGAAATCCCTGTAGCCCTCGTCGGCGACCGTCGTAAACTCGAACGCGTACCCAGTGCCGAGAAAGAGGTTGTTTCGAAAGACCGCGTTGCGCCACAGGGCACCGTTGTCGCCGTGGCCATCACCGTGTTTGGCACCGGTGTTATGGACCACGAAAAATCCCGAGGTGTCATTGTGCATCTTCACGGGAACGCTTTCGAGATTGAAGAGCTCGTTGCGAAAGATGTAGGCGGGACCACCGCGAATGGGTTGGACGCTGACTCCCATGCGGGCGTTCATCACCCGGTTGCGCCAGACCCGGACGTTGGCTTGGTTGTAGTCGATCTCGATTCCGTCGTCGACGCAGAAGGCGGCATCGTTGCCGAAGACGTCGTTACCGTAGGAAGGACCCGTGGAAGGCTGCAGGGAAACACAGTCGCCGAAGTTACGGACCCGGTTGTGGCAGACCACGTTGCCGTAGCCTCGGAGGTCGATGCCTCTTTCAGAAGGGATGCCAGCTCCAGGCCACGACACCCGGCCCTCGATCACGTTATCGCAGATGGTCTGGTTACCTTCCAGGCCATCACCACGGCGATTCACAACACCGTAGTCCACATCTCGGATCAGATTGCGACGAACCACGATCTCGCTGCTATGCTGGGAATCAATCCCCCATCGCCCATCTTCGAGAGTCAGGCCTTCGATCACTACATGGCTGATGGTCTGGTTCCACTCCCCGAGCGTGATGATCCCCCGGTCAGTGGCCTTTCCGTCCACGATCGCAAGCCCGCTTCCAGGACCCCTAAACACAATAGGTGCCAGGGGGTTGCCACTGGTCAGCAGCTGAAACGGCTCGTAGGTGCCAGGGGAAACATGGAGGATATCGCCCGCTTTGGCGCTGTCAGCGGCCGACTGGAGACCCTTGAACGGGTTGGTCGAGCTTCCGTCACCTCCACCGGTGCCGGGGATGACATAGAGATGGCTGCCAGAATAATCCGGCGGCGGCAAGGTCCGGGGCGCCGCCACTGCTGTCCTGGCCTCGCCGCCGCCATCGGGATCGGTCAGGGTCAGGCGCAGTTCGTAGGATTTGCCCGATTCGAGAAAGAGAGCGCTGGAAGCCCAGAAGTTAAGGCCCAACGGCGCGCCATTGACCAACAGAGCAGGATGGGCCCGCATCGCCGGCGCAGCTTGATTCCACAGTGTTTCCCCCTCAAGTCGAAACTCCATCTGCAGTGAGCTGTCGAGATCATCGTCGCCATCTACCCACCAGAGAGCCCCGATGTGTTCGAAGGTGGCATCGACCCTCAAAGTCCCTGGCACCACACGATCGTCACGGGCAAACACAGGAGTTCCTGGCAAGCAGAGTACTAGCAGCATCAATGATGCGCCGAGATCGGATCTCCCATTGCCCCTTCCCATATCGCCTACCTCAGCCCCCGACTATCACAGAAGCGACCAAAGGCGCTATGAAATCCGACTCCCCCGCCTCAAGGTGCCACCCCTATTACCTGGCCCTCTCAGCTCGAGAAACGCATTCTCCTCAGTACAAGCTCTCCCTACAACCTCCCGGGGCTTGTTTGGACTCTTCTCTTGCGACCTGCTCGCGCAACTCAGAGGTCCCATCGACCCCACCTGCAGAGCGAAAGGCCCTTCACCCAGTCAGACGCAGAATGCTCTACAACCTCATGAGAGGTGGGTCAACCGATCTGGCGTGAGTGAACCAACCTACCCGGGGGCCTGAGATAGGTGTTGAAATGGCAAAGGTGGTAGGAAGGCTCCGGCTGGGAATCCAGGGCTGAGGTCGCCTCTTTGCCATCGCCTGGCTGCCAGGCGAAAGGCGACACAGAATGACGCATAGGCCTCCTTCAGAAGACTGCGGGCTTCCTTCGAGGCGCAGTGAAACAGAGGAGCCGGGGACCACTTCGACCGAACAGGTCTCTCATGAGGATCCTGACGCAGCGCCCTCCTCACTCCCAATGGCTGCGTGCCCTCGGCTCGATGACGAGCGTCTGTTTCAGTTTCAATCTGAGCCACTAGCTCACGGACTCGCTCCCGGAGAAAACTCGGTTCCATACCCTCCCAGCAAGGTAGGGGACTCAGAACCACGATCTCCCTTTGACGAAACCGAAACTGTCTCTCGACTTCTGTTCCACCAGATGCTCGACGCTCTCCGGTTCGATCGATCCAGACACCTCTGTCTTCCTTCCCAAACAGAAGAGCCTCCACTGAGCTCACACCCGGCCACTCGAGCGGACTCGACACCAAGTCTTCCTTGCACCCGTTTCCCAGGATGTAGAGCAGTCGATTGACCTGAGCTGCTTCCTCATCACTCACCAAGACATGCTGGTATCGACGATGCCAAAAAGGGCCTCGCCAGTTGTGAAGGCGCCCCGCCTCCTTGGCTAGATTTCCTTGAAAGTACGCCATGAATCGCGCCAATTGCAGCGCGGACTTGACCGTGATAAGCAAGTGATAGTGGTTCGACAGCACCACGTACCCGTGAATCTCAACATCGTAAAGCCGCTGGGCTCTTCCGAGAATCCCTACCACCAGCATGTTGAGCTCGGCGCTCGGTCTCAAGAGAAAGCGACCCTGGATTGTTCGGTTTGTGACCTCGACAAGGCATCCTTCGGGCGGAATGTAACGAAGACGTCGTCCCATGCCCAGGAAAGACGGAATAGCCACTACGAACCTTGCAAGAAGGTGGGTGGCACCTAGGACCGGGCCTTCAGGATCATCAGAGTCATGTCATCCTGCAGAGGCGTACCCTCGTTGTAGTCGGCCGCAAGCTCCAACAAACGCTCGATGGCCTGCTCGGGCTCGAGACCTGCCACCTCAGCGAAAAAACGGGTGGCACGTTCGTAGCCCAGGAGGTCGCCGTCCAGATTCGCCACCTCAGCAAGACCGTCGGTCATCAGCAGTACCGAATCGCCCTCCCGAAGGTCGATCTCCGTCTCCTTGAACCGCACGTCCGCCAGTGTCGCGAGCGGCACGCTCGGCAGCATCACCTCTTCCACCGACCCATCGACCTGGCGCCAGACGAGTACCGGCGGCATCCCGGCCGACGCAAGCTGCACATGATGCCCATCGAGCCGGGCCAGCAGCATAGCCATGCTCGCCTGTCGCCGGTGCATGCTACTCAGACCCTCTCCAATTCGCCCCAGGGCCCCAGCAAGACTCGACTCCTGCCAACAGGTCTGGAACAGACTCTTGGCAACGCCCACCACCATCCCCGCATGCAAACCGTGTCCCGTCGCATCGCCCATCACCAACGTGCATGAGCCGCTTCCGTTGGTGTGGAAGTCGTAGTAGTCCCCCCCCACCTCGTTGGCCGTGCTCATGTGTACCGCGATATGAAAGCCCTCGAGTTGCGGAACCTGCTTCGGCAGCATCGCCAGCTGAAGCTGACGAGCCTCCTCCAACTCCGCCGTCTTGCGCTGATTGTCGGCCTCCAGCAGCCGGCGATCGGCTTCCTCGCGTGCCACCCGTCTTTCCTGATCGATGGTCTTCGCCGTCAGATCATCGATCTGCAGCAGCCTGGACTCCAGTTCGCGATTCGTATTTGCGATCCGCCGGGTCAGATAGACGGAAAATGAAAGCGCCAACGAGCCGACTCCCAGAAGCGCCGTCAGCCCATGCGGGATGTCGATCCACCCGGCCCGTCGTAGCAAGATCGCAAAGACACATAGAGTTACGACTAGCAAGCCGAGACCGATCACCCAGGCCTCTGGCTGCCGGTCCACCATGGCGAGAATCGCCCACCAGAGCGTCACCAGATAGACCGCTGCGATGAAGATCGCTGTCGGCACGTTTCCACCAAGAGCCGGCCGAGTCCAGATCCAAAGAACAATCCCGACCGCCGCAGCGGCCAGGACATAGAAGGTCGGACTCAGCCGCTGCTTGAACACCCTGTGCTCCACCAACAGGGCAGACATCCCCATGGTCACAGCACCCGTCAGGAACCACTTGTAGTAGACGAGTACCTTCGCCAGATCACTGATCGAGCCCATCTGCAACTCGGCCAGCAACATACCCACCATGGATCCGGTGAGGATCGCGAGAAAGAGATTCTCGGTACCTTTCGGCTGGAACGCGAAGAGAAGAAGATGCAGTAGTGTGAAGGCGCCGAAGACTCCCAGAGCCGTTGCCATGACCGTCGTGTACTGCCTGACCATCCTGAATCGAGATGCGGAGAGACTCTGCATCTGCCCCGCTGTGATCTCGAAACCCTGGAAATCTCTCTGAAAGACGTGGCCCGTGACGTTCGAGTAGCGGACGGCAAGAAGGTGGTCGACCCCTGGCTCCAGTGTGATGGTGGAGACGTACTGAGGAAGCGACGGCTTCTCCTCCTCTGGATCCGTCGACACCGTGCCGAATTGAGCCACCAGATGACCGTCGAGGTAGATCTCCGAGGCACCGGCCTGCGCCACATGGATACCGAGAGTGTTTCCAAACTCCTCGCTGGTCCGGATCTTGCGTCGAAACCAACCGATGCCATGCCATCCCCCGGGAATGGCTTCGGCATTGCGTAGAGAAGGAAGAATGAGAGGCCAGTCAGAATCATCGAAGTCCGGCTCGGCCCAGGAAGAGTCATCACCAGAGTGGTATCGCCAGTCTCTCGCCAGAACGATCGAGCAATCTGGGCACGCCCTATCGATGACGACAACTTCCGTCCACCCTTCTGATACCTGGGCGGTCAGAGGTTGTCCTAGAAACAGAACGAGAGCGACCGTTGCAAGTTTCAACATTCGACCGAGAGAGATCATCGCACCCTACAATTCCCAGCGGCTTTCAGCGGCAAGACACACGCCCACTCCTCCGGGTGCTCCGGAGGGGGGCTTCTTGTACCTGAAGAAGCTACGCCTGCGCGCCCTCAAAGTTGCAGCACACCAATCTATAGACGCCCGTACATATCTTCCGTTTCAAAAAAGAGTAGGCCTACACCATGAAGAGATTCCTCGTTCTTGCCTTGTTAATCCTAGTCGCGGTTCCAGCAGTCACCCAGAAAGAAGGTGCCCCCGAGGGAACTGAAGAGGCCGAACCCGCTCCTCCACCGCCCTACAAACCAAAGAAACCGCTCCGCAGCCGAATGTATGTGGGCGGATGGCTCGGCGCTTCATCGAGTAGCGCCGTGGACCGCATCGAAGCGGCTCCTGAGATCGGGTCCCAGGTCACACCCAAGATTCAATTGGGCGGCAGCCTGGTCTACCGCTACCGCAATGACAAACGCTTCGAGCCCGATCTGACGTCTACCGACCTCGGTGGCTCGCTCTTTGGCCGCTACTTCGTGTACGCACCCTTCTTCCTGCACCTGGGGGTTGAGCACCTGACCTGGGAGTACTATGACCCGTTTCAGGATGAGTTGACCAAGATCGACGCGAACCACACTGGCGTCCTGATCGGCCCGGGATTCACTCTCAGCATGGGCCCAAGGGCGGCAACCTACTTCGCCCTCCTCTATGACGTCAACTACGACAACAACGGCCCCAACCCCTACGACGAGCCGTGGGTGTTTCGCATCGGTTTCGGGATCGGGCTCTGACGACACTGCTAATTCTTCGAACCGTTGAAATCCACTCCCCGATCCGACACGATACAGGCCTCGCTTCGGCCTAGCCCGTAATCTGAGAGATCGAGATGAGCAGGGACCCATACAAGGAACTCCGTTGCCAGGCTCTCCTCCCTTTCCTGCTCCTTCTCGTGGCCGCGCAATCCTCCTCAGCCGCTGATTTGACACAGCCTCCTGCAATCCTGCGGGAGGTGGGTGAGACCGGCAGTGTGGACTCCCGCAAGCTAATCCTGCCCTACGTCTTCGCCACGGAGACTCTGGACGTAGCCCTGGGGGCTGCGATAGGAGCTTCGGCCTGGCCTCAGGAGCAATCCAGCCTGTTCGGAGCCGTCCTCGGAACCACCAATGAATCCTGGGGGCTCTTCTTCGTTGGCACCAGTCTCGATCTTCCTGGAGCCAAACGCCTTTTTCTCGATTTCAGCGCTTCGTTGGGGCAGTACACCGACCTGCGGGATTACATCGACGGCAACCCAGAGTATCCGGACAGTCGAGCGGGCTCCAACGATTCCGAACCGAACGACTTCATCAGCGGCGAAGGCACCTACAACTGGCTGGTGCTCAACTTCAAGTACGTCCTGCCCATTGGACACGCCCGGCAGTCGGCGATTGCCAACTACGCCCTCGATCGCGGAATCCTCGTTTCCGGCGCCACCGGAGCAGAAAGTTGGAACCCCCTGCGAAGCGGCCGAACCCTCCTTCAGCTCGAACCCTTCATGATCGAAAGGACCTTCGACATTCCGGAGGATCTCAATGGCGGCCGCACAAATGGCCTCGCCTTCTCAGTGCTGCACGACAACCGGGACTTCTCGCCGAACCCCTCGCGCGGTACGACGACCACGCTCAAACTGGCCAGAGACTTCGGCCAGTTCGGTAGCTCCACATCGTGGACCACGGTCGAAGGGAAGTTCAGCAAGTACTTCTTCCTGGGCTCGACGCGCCTGACGAGACAGCAGGTCCTCGCCTTCAACGCGTGGACAGCTGACAGCCCTACTTGGGAGGAGTGGGAAACCGACGAAGGCACCGTCTATGACCACCGACCTCCGCCATATCTGGGTACGACTCTCGGAGGCTATCTGCGAATGCGCGGCTTTCCACAATACCGGTTCAGCGACAAAGCAGCCGTCTACTACGGCCTCGAGTACCGGGTGATCCCCGAATGGAACCCCCTGGGGAGCATTTCGTGGTTACGGTGGCTCCGCATCGATTGGTGGCAATGGGTGCCCTTCGCAGAAGCCGGTCGCGTCGCCGACCACTGGAACTTGAGAGAGCTTCACTCCGAAATGAAGTGGGATGTTGGACTGGGCTTGCGACTCATGACGGCCAAAGTGGTGGTCAGAGGAGACGCAGCCGTCTCCGAAGAGGGTTTTCACATCTGGGCCATGGTCGGCCAGGCCTTTTAGTGAACGCTGGTGCGCTCTGGAGTCTCCATCGGAGAATTACTGTTCAGCGGGACCTCCTGTAGAATCTGAGCTCCGATGTTTCCGCTGAGAGACGAAAACCCCACCGAGCTCACGCCGGTCGTCACGTTCGTCTTCATCGCCATCAACGTGCTGGTCTGGGTCTTCGTCCAGCAGGGTGGCGGAGGGCAAGGCTTCTTGAGCTCGCTCTGCACCTTCGGCGCCATCCCTGCCGACATCACCGGTGCGATCAACCCGGGGTCGGTCATTGCCTTGGGTCAGGATGCCACCTGCACCGTCGGTGGCCTGGGTTGGATGACCATCCTCACCTCGATGTTCATGCATGGCAGCTGGATGCATCTGATCGGCAATATGTGGTTTCTCTGGGTCTTCGGCAACAATATCGAGGACTCGATGGGGCATGTCCGGTTCACCGTCTTCTATCTGCTCTGTGGAGTTCTCGCCTCCCTCGCGCACATCGTCACCGATCCTGGCAGCGCGGTACCCACCGTGGGAGCTTCAGGGGCCATCAGTGGCGTCATGGGCGCATATATTGTGCTCTACCCCAAGGTGAAGGTCCAAACGCTGATCTTCCTTGTCGTCTACATTCGGGTCTTTCTGCTGCCGGCATGGGTTCTCCTGGGCCAATGGTTCGTCATGCAACTGATATCTGGTGTGGGAGAACTGGGAGCCGAAGGTGGCGGTGTCGCCTTCTGGGCTCATATCGGCGGCTTCGTGGCGGGCCTCGCACTGATCAAGCTGTTCGAACGACCGCAACTGGTCGACGCCAAGAGGAACAAGGTCAAGCTATCGCGGGACGAGCTCCTTCGACTGCGTTGGTAGCCCGCGAAGGCAAGATCTCGATGTCAGGTCGCCGATTTGCACTAGCCGGCACTGCAATAGTCCTGGCACTGGCTCTTCTCAGCGCCCCAGGATTTGCTCAGACGTCGCTTGACAAGGAGCTCGGAGAAATCCGTGACTACCTCAGCCAACTCGAAACTCTGGGGTTTGCCGGAGTCGTAGCCGTTTCGCTGGAGGGACGGCCGGTCCTGGTCGAGGGCTACGGCCTTGCCGATCGCGAGCACGGCATTGCCTGGACCCCAGCTACTGTCTCCACCATCGGTTCCCTCACCAAACAGTTCACCGGTGCCACCCTTTTGTTGCTACAAGAGCAAGACCTCTTGTCGGTTGAGGATCCGCTAGGCAAGTACTTCGATGCGGTCCCCGACGACAAGCAGTCCATTACCCTCCACCACCTGCTGACTCACTCCTCCGGAATCGTCGACTTGGACGACGCCGGTGACTTCGACCCCATTGGGCGTGAAGAGTTCGTGGACCGTATCTTGAAGCAGCCATTGGAGTCTCTCCCCGGGGAGCACTATCAGTACTCCAACGCCGGCTACAGCCTCCTGGGATCTGTTATCGAGTCGGTAACGGGCAAGTCCTACGAGCAGTTCCTTCGCGAATCGGTTTTCGTCCCCAGCGGCATCTACGAGACTGGCTACATTCTGCCTGCCTGGGGAGCAGGACGATCAGCCCAGGGCTACGAAAACGCAAGACGCTGGGGCACAGTCCTCGAGAGACCGTTCGCCGAGGATGGTCCCTACTGGGTGTTGAGAGCCAACGGCGGCCTTCACTCCACCGCCTACGACATGATGCGCTGGGCCCAGGCATTGATGATGGGGCGGATCCTGTCACCCGATTCCATGGCCGCCTACTGGGCGCCCCACGTCAGCGAGGGCGGCAATAGTCACTATGGCTATGGCTGGTCCATCGTCGACGCCGAGGAAGGTACCCTTGTCACTCACGACGGCAGCAATGGGATTCACTTCGCCGAGACGGCCATCGTTCCGTCCAGGGAACTAGCGGTCTTCCTGCTAACCAATGTTCGTGCAGAGCTTCCGATGGTTGGTCAGATTGTCGATCAGATCACTGCCCGTCTCCTGGGCAACATTCCGCTGCCGACTCTGCCGCAGATCTGTAAAACCCCTGGCACCGAGCTCGAGGGTTGGGTGGGTGTCTACGATCTGGAGGGGGGAGGAAGTCTCCAAGTCTCGCTCGAAGATGTCACGCTGCGCGTTTCCGGTAAGGACCGAAAGGGATTTGCGGTGCTGCACTCCACGCGCCCCCTCGATTTCTCGCGAACCGAGCGCCTGTCCGCACAAATCGACGACATCGTCGGGGCCTATGTCGAAGGGAATTACAAGCCACTATGGGAGGCCTACGGCCGCAGTACTTCCCTCGAACAGCTCAAGGAACGGTGGGATAGCCGGATGCGCGAACTCGAGGAGGAGCACGGCGCCTATCGCAGCTACGAGGTTCTGGGTACAGCGCTCAGGCCCGAGCGAGAGATCACCCTGGTCCGGTTTCATTTCGAGAGCGGCGGCGGCGACCGCGCCTATGTCTGGGACATGAACGCAGAAGAAGATCTCCTGGGAGTCTCGATTCGCGGTTTAGGCGCAACTCTGGTCTTCTACCCCGAGAGCAGCGACAGTTACAGATCCTGGGATCGTCGCACCGGAGAATCCCGGCCGATGAGCTTCAGTCTCTCGCCCGAAGGCAGGGCCCGGCTCCTGCTCGGGCAGGGCGCTTCCAACGTTGAAGGCCATCGTCGCTGAAATCGCCTCATACGAGCCGGCCTACAGTCCGGTGGCACTACTATAACCAGGGAGGGAATTACCCGTGATCGATCTCAGCCGAAAGCTCCTGTCTATCCGCTCACTCGTTGCAGTTTCAGTCCTATCCACGCTCGGTTCGAGCTTGGCCGTTGCTGCTCAGTCGACAGTGCCCGAATCGGCCTATTCCGATCTCACATGGCGGCTCGTAGGTCCCTTTCGTAGCGGTTGGGCGACGGCTGTGGCCGGCATCCCCGACAATCCGGCGACCTACTACTTCGGTGCCGCCGATGGTGGCGTCTGGAGGACAACCGATGCGGGTTCTACGTGGCAGCCACTCTTCGACGACCAGGGCAGTGCTTCCATCGGCGCATTGACGATTGCACCCAGCGATCCGCAGGTCATCTGGGTTGGCACCGGACAGATTCATCAACGCTGGGACATCGTGGATGGTGACGGTGTGTACCGATCCACCGACGGCGGCGAGACATGGATGCACCTCGGACTCCAGGAGACGAGGCATATCGGTGCCCTGTGGGTGGATCCAAGGAGAGCCGATACGGCGATTGTGGCCGCCTTGGGGCATGTATTCGGACCCAACGAAGAGCGTGGCCTGTTCCGCACCCAGGACGGGGGCAGCAGCTGGGACAAGGTCCTCTATCTCGACGCCGATTCAGGGGCTGCCGACATTGCTGGCACGCCCGAGCTTCCAGACCTCCTCTACGCCTCGCTCTGGCAAGTCCGACGCTACCCTTGGCTGGACTACTTTCAGCCCACAGTGGGGCCCAACAGCGGGATCTACCGTTCCGACGATGCTGGCCGCACCTGGCTTAAAGTGGCTGGCACCGGGCTGCCGGAGGAGCCGATGGGTCGCATCGAGCTGGCTGTTGCGCCTGGCACCGATGGCCAACGGGTCTGGGCTGGCCTGGAACTCGCGGATGGCGGAGGCCTGTACCGCTCCGAGGACGGCGGGGCTACCTGGGTCCTGGTCAACGACGATTCCAGCCTGGTGGGCAGCTATATGGGTTGGCTTCTACCCGACCCATCGGATCCCAACACGGTTTGGGCGGGAGGACAGCCCCTGCGCCGGTCCAGAGACGGCGGCGAGAGCTTCCAGATCGTTCGCAGCTCTCCCGGCGGGGACGACTACCACGCCTTGTGGATCGACCCCACCGATCCCCAGCGCATGATCACTGGAGCTGACCAAGGCGCCGTGGTCACCTTCAACGGTGGCAAGAGCTGGAGCAGCTGGTACAACCAACCGACCGGGCAGTTCTATCGACTGGCGGTAGACAATCGCTTCCCCTACCGCATCTATAGTGGGCAACAGGACAGCGGTACAGTGGGTATCGCTAGCCGCAGCGACTACGGTCAAATCACCTTTCGGGACTGGACCCCGGTGGGTGGTGACGAGAGGGACGGAGACGTTCCCGACCCCGCAGATCCCGATATTGTCTATGGTGCTGGCCTGGGTGGCAGGGTCTCCAAGTGGAACGCTCGCACCGGACAGGTTCAGAATGTCTCCCCCTGGCCGCTCTCGAGCTATGCCGCACAGCCTGGAACGACTCGTTACCGCTACGACTGGATCACGCCGCTGGCCATTTCCCCACGGCCGCCGCACGCCATCTACGTCGGAGCGCAGGTCCTCTTCCGCTCCCTCGACGGCGGCAATAGCTGGGAGACCATCAGTCCCGATCTGACAGGAGCGGCCGAAGGGGCGACCGACTGTGAGGGAGACGTTCCCCTCCAGAGAGCCACCTCTTGTGGCTACGGAGTCATCTTCGCCATCGCTCCGTCACCAGCAACGGACGGCCTGACGTGGATAGGGACGACCAACGGCCGTATTCAACTCACCCGGGATGACGGAGCCACTTGGGTCGACGTCACTCCGCCTGGTCTGCCTGACTGGAGCAAGGTCAACATCATCGATCCATCTGCGTCGGATCCTGCAACCGCCTACGTAGCCGCCGATCGGCACCGCGTCGACGATCCCAGCCCGATGGCCTTCCGCACGCACGACTTTGGAGTCACCTGGACAGAGATCGGCCGCGGCCTACCGCCAGGCGAATGGGTCGGTGCGATTCGGCAGGACCCGGAGCAGGCAGGATTGCTCTACGCCGGCACGAACCGCGGAGTACACGTCTCGTTCGACGATGGCGAGAGCTGGCAAAGCCTGAAGCTCAACCTGCCGACGACCGGCATCAATGACCTACTGGTACATGAGGACGACGTCATCGTGGCCACCCAGGGACGCGCCATCTGGGTGCTGGACGCTGTAGCTCCTTTGCGCCGGCTTGCCGGTGCCAAACTCGGTGATGAGTCGGTACTGGTTCCGCCCGCCACTGCCTGGCGCGTGCGCTTCAATCAGAACAAGGACACGCCGTTGCCGCCGGAGGAACCGACAGGTGAGAATCCGCCCGCAGGGGCGATCCTCGATTACATCCTGCCGTCCAACGCAACTGGACCCGTTGTCCTCGAAATTCTCGACAGCGACGGCAACCAGGTCCGGCGTTTCGGCAGTGACGACGAGATCGAGCCTCCCAATGCCCGCGTCTACTTCGCAGACACCTGGTTGGGCGATCTTCCGAGGCCCGCAGCTGTGCCTGGGCACCACCGATTCGTATGGGATCTGCGCTACCCGGCACCCCCGACCCTCAGCTCCAGCTACTCCATCGCTGCGGTGCCGGGACGCCCCACCCCGGTCCGCCCTCAGGGTGCTTTCGTGGTGCCAGGGACTTTCGAGGTTAGATTGACAACTGCCGGCCAGACCATCTCGCAAGAACTCGAGGTCGAAATGGACCCCCGGGTCGAGGTCACTTCGGCGGAGCTGTCAGGCCTGCTGGAGTTCCAGAACGAGGTCGCGACAGCTCTCGCAAGGGTGGTGACCCTGGCTGAGCGGACCCAGGAGGCTGGTGAGGAGACCTACGATGAAGCCCGCTCGATTGCCCGGGTGCTGACCTCGCTAGCGTCGGACCTGGAGAGCGCAGACGCTGTGCCCACAGTGCCGCAACGCGAGTTATTCAACCACACAGTCGACCGTCTGGAGAGTGCCGAGGGCCAGTAGAAACGTCCTGACCGCGAATATCAGCCTGCCCGAGCCTCGATCAGAGCTTCAGCGAGCTGGTCAGGCGCGAGGGAGCGCCAGGTCTCGTTGACTTGGATCTTGAAACCAGTGCCGTCGCCCAGCGGCTCGGGAAGATCGATATTGCTCTCCGCCAGCTTCCGCCGAAATTCCTGCGCATCGGTGCCAGCCACTTTCAGGCGAGTGGTGTTGGTGCCGTTGGGTACGCGCTCGATCTCGAAGCCCGGCTGCTTCGCCACTCGCTTGAAGACCTCCTCCGACGCACTCACCGCCTCCTGGAAGCGGTCCGAGAAACCTTCCAAGTAGTGTCCGGCCACCGCCGCGAAAGCCCAGCCATACGGCAGGCTGCCGCCGAACATGCGGCGCGTATGGAACATCTCATCCAGCAGCGCATCGGGGCCAGCGAGGATCGCTCCAGAGCCTGCATTGAAGTACTTCCAGAGGGAGATGTAGACGGTATCGAAGAGCGTCGCGTACTCCTTGACGCTCACCCCAGTATAGGGCGGAGCCAGAAAAAGCCTGGCACCATCGAGGTGCATGCCGATGCCTTCGTTGTGGGCGAAGGCCGAAACCCTCTTCATTTCCTCGAAGTCGAAGACCTGCTGCCAGAGCCGGCGCACAGGCGACTCGATGCCGATGACACGGATCGGGGTGCTGACCCTGCCACTAGCCGCCCTCTCCACCTCTGATTGAACATCCTCCAGCGAGAAAGTCGCCTTGCCTGGTGCCAGGCCGATCAAAGGCAGATTGCTCAAGCGCTGACAGCAATCTCCAGAGTCGTTGTAGAGGTGGCTCTCTTCCTGCAGGAGCACTCTGCCTTCTTCTCCTGCCAGCACCCGTACCGCGAGTTGATTGGCCAGTGTGCCGGTTGGAAAGAAGACTGCCCGTTCCTTTCCCAGCAACTCCGCCATCCGGCGCTCGAGCTTCTCGACGCTACCGCCCCGCGAGTAGTAGTCGGGCTCTATCTTGTCCTTCGCCGCCAGCTGACCGAGGCACGCCGCGTAGCCCCGCGGCGTCAAGCCGAGGCCATCACCATGCAGTCGGACCACCGGCGCGAGCTTCTCGTCGGGCTCGCCCGCTCCGGCCGCGCCACTACCCAAACCGAGGGCTGCCGCTCCCGCCGAGCTCATCACCAGGAAGTTCCTTCGGTCGATCTCATTCATGGCTCCTCCGTCATCGGCTTTCAATCGTGCATCCGGGACCCGCTTTCCCTCGGTGCCAGGGGCTTTCAATGTTGTTCTTCCTCGGTGCCAGGGGTTTTCAGTGCTTTGGGGCCGGCAGCAGATCCGACAGCTCGAGGACTTCCCCAGCGAGAATCACCGTTTCGATGGATCGCAGATTGGCGACCCCCTCGCGAGGATCCTCATTCAAGACAAGAAGGTCGGCCCGCTGGCCCTCGCGGACTTCACCAACGGCGCCCCAGTTCGGGAAGGTTTTCGAGAAATTGGAGGTCGCCGCCGCCAGAATCTCCCGCGGGCTCATGCCGATCCGGCTCAAGCCCTCGAGTTCGTGGTGCAGGGAGATCCCGGGCATGGTGCCCCACACATCGGTGCCGCTGCCTGCCAGATAGTTCGCACCAGCTCGGCGAAAAGCCTCTTCCAGCATCAGCTCGCTGCGAGCCAAAGCTGCGTAGGCCACCTGGTGCGCAACACTCCCCTCGTGCCGCCCTGTATCTCGAGTTGCAGGTCGGTTGATGTCCTCGGGATCCAGCAGGCCAGCCACTGGTTCGTCCCACGGATTCTCGGCCCAGGGCTGATCCAGATAGAGAAGGGCGAGGGTCGGCATGAGGGCAATCGGGCCTGAGGCCAGCACCCTTGCATGACTCTCGAGCCGCTCATCGAAGGGCGACAGGCCGCTCAACCACTTGTAGTAGGTCCACTTCGGGCTATCGAGATCGTCACTGAATGGCTGCTCGATCACGGCCTGCGCCATCTCTTCTGGAGCCATATCGAGCGAGTATCGCGTCGTATGGACGAAGGCGTTCAACCCTGCTTCGATACCCTGGCGGTAGGACGATAGCCCCAGCTCACCGATCGTGCCCATGCCGTGCAGGCGGGCCCGATCTGCCAGCACCTGCAGCTGGTCCGGTGGCAGCTTGTACATCAGCAACAGGATCTCGACTCCCTCCACCGCCAGCCGATCCGTGGCCGCCAGATGCTCTTCCAGGGTCGCGCGCTCGGAGCCAACGGAATCAAGACGATGGATCTTCGGACCGGGAACTGCATCGAGATAGAGGCCCCCGCGTCGCCCTCCGTCAACCGAGATGATGGAAGTCACGCCGCTGGCCAGATAGGCGTTCGCATAGGCCTGGTTGTTGATCGCCGCAAAGCCGTCGACGAGGCCGGGCACGATGAACTTGCCGGTAGCATCCACAACCAGCGCTCCGGGGGGAACAGCAACAGCGTCACCCCGGCCGACCGCTGAGATCTTGCCGCCCTCGACGATCACGACAGCATCTTCGACATCCGCTGTGGAATGTCCCCAGTCGCCGGTGTCAATGACCGTCCCGCCGATCAGCGCCAGTGACTCCGCACCGACACGTGAAGCTCCAGTCGGCGCCAGGAAGACCGCCGAGGCCAGCAGCATGACGGCAAAGGGTCGGATCGCGTCGACTCGCATGGTGATCTCCAGTCTCGAGAAACAGGCCCATCCGCAGGATGGTGTGACTATACCGTTCACCGGGTACCTCCAGCGTGTTCATCACCGGCTGTTTGAGAGGCCTTGCCTCAGGGTCGAACGAAAAAAGCGTGCCACTGCCGCAGGGAATCTCGGCGGTGGGTCCTGGGCTCCCTCACCAGAATCCCGCGCTTGAGACTGTTGGCGGTCACGAAGATCCGGGTCCTGGCCTCGAGCTCGTCGCCCTCGAACCCCATCTCCTTGAATAGACCCCTCACGAAGGTCAGGCGCATGCGATCGACCTTCCTGACAACAGGCGCCACCTCCGGCTCGTGAGATGCCCAGGTCCGCATAGCGAGGTCGTGGCCCGCGAGATCCTGCCGGCTGATCATCTTCATGAGGCAGAAGAGTCGATCCTCCGGGCTACCTGCCTTCGCTCCAATGTCGTCTATGACTGCCTTTGTCGAAGAGCGCGCCCAGTAGTCGGCCAGACTCCGAACGAATTCGGCCCGGTTCTCGAAGTGCCAGTAGAAGCTTCCCTTGGTGACTCCCAGTTGCCCGACCAACCGGTCGATGCGAAGCTTCGCCTCTCCCTCTTCCGACAGCACGTCCAGGGAGCGGGCGAGAAACTCGTCACGGCTGTATCGGCTCGGCTTGCTGGTCATTCGGGCTGCCTCTCGAGAAGAAACTTCAGATTCCCTTCGCACGTCTGCTCACCTGGCTCAACCCACGATGCCCAGCATGATGTCCATGACATTCGAGTTGGTGGGTCCCGTCTTGACCAGGTCTCCCGACTTCTCGAACAGTGGATAGGCATCGTGGGTCTCGAGGGCTGTGCAGGGATCCAGACCCTGGCTCTGACATCGGTCAATTGTGGTCCCATCAACCACCGCACCGGCAGCGTCTGTCGGGCCATCCGTGCCGTCGCTTCCACAGCTAAGAATGGTGACCCCCACCTCTCCCCGAACCTCGAATGCGCTCGCCAGAGCAAATTGCTGATTGCGCCCTCCCCTGCCTGGAGAGCTTCCCAACATGACGGTCGGCTCACCCCCGCCGATCAAGCAGACCCTCCGTTCCGGGGTCTGCTCGGCAATCTGCCCGAGACGCTGACAAAAGGCCTTGGCGGCTGCACCCACATCTCCGTCGATCGGCCGCTCGATAACCTCCGCCTGGAAGCCCATGGACTCCGCCTCGATTCTAGCCGCCTCCAGAGCCTGAGCGTTCGAGGCGCAGATGCAGTGCGTGACCCGCCCGAAGGCAGCGTCACCCGGCTTGGGAGTCTCGGGAACCTTGCCCGCCATTCCATTCCACAAGTGGTATTGGATGGACACGGGGATCTCCGTGCCGAGCCCATAGTGTTCGACGATCTCGAGAGCTTCACCGAAGGTCGTGGTGTCCGGTGCAAAGGGACCCGAAGCGATGGAGTCCAGCCGGTCACCGATGACATCCGAGATGAGGAGGACCAGCACCTGTGCCGGATGAGCCAATCTGGCCGCCCAGCCTGCCTTGATACTGGAGACGTGCTTTCGCACTACGTTCATCTCGTGGATGTCTGCCCCGCATGCCAGCAACCGTCGGTTGAGCTCGATCTTCTCCTCCAGCGTAACGGGCGGGACCGGCAGCGGCCAGAGGGCCGAGCCACCACCTGAGATCAGCGCGATGACCAGGTCCCGTTCTGAGGCGCTCTCCAGGATCTCCACCACCTGCTTCGCGTGACTCATTCCCGCGGCGTCGGGCTCCGGATGCCCTGCCTCGGCGATCCGAATACGAGCGGGAGAAGTCTCCTCGGGCAGGGTATGGCCGTACTTGACCACGACGAGCCCGGAGGAAATCCGCTCGCCAACCAGCTCCTCCACAGCTCGAGCCATGGGTGCACCGGCCTTTCCGCAGCCGACGACGTGAAGGCGGTCAACCTCCCGGAGATCGATCCGGATCTCGCCACCACCCTGCTGGACTGTCAGTGCATCGCCCTCACGACCCAAGACCTGCTCGACACAGTGATGAGGATCCACTGCCGCTAAGGCCGCCCTGAAGATCTGGAGAGCCGCGTCTTTCTGTGTCATCGTTCGTAAGAAGACCTGCTCATTGCACCGCCAGAGCAGAAGTTCCACTGGCCACCCGATTGGGTTGAGGAGAGGGGCCCTTCTTCCCCCCTCACGAGAGAATATGACACCGACAGGTTGTCATTGCGATGATGTATGCACAAATCCGAATACGCGAACCGCGCAACTTGCCGCCTCTTGCTGCATGCTAGAGTTGACCTGACGGGAATTGTGCTCCCATCGGGCAGTAGAGGCACCCAAGCGGCCGGATTCTGGGCCGCCTTTCATTTCAGAGACGCTCGTCACCTTTCTCCGGGCCATAGCCGTGCCCGTGACGATCGCGGGAGGAAAACCTCATGTTGAACAAGCTCGCCCACGAGCCGCACAAGATCAAGACCATCCGACCGATCTCCTTTCCCACTCTCGAGGAACGCAAGAAGTTCCTGGCAGAGGCTCATTTCAACGTCTTCAACCTGACTCCCTCTCAGGTAGCGTTCGACATGTGCTCACTCGGCACGAGCGCCATGACTCAGGAGCAGCTATCGGGGCAGCTCATCGGTGACGAGGCCTACGCCGGGGCCCGGAACTTCGAGCACCTGGAAAAGGCAGTCCACGAGGTCCTGGGACACACCTATATCTGCCCCACACACAACGTCCTCGGGTGCGTCAAGCTGGTTACCGCCACCATGGTGCCCGCTGGCTCCCAGCTGCCGTCCAACGCCCGAACCCGGATCGACGTCCTGACCCCTCGTGATGTGGAGGTCCCCGACATCCGCGACCACAAGGCCGAGGTCTTCACCGGCAACGTGGACCTCGAACGGCTCGAGGAGCTCCTGCAAGGGGGGCAGGTCGCCATCGTGGGGTTGCAAGCATTTGGTGATGGGCAGCATCCCTTCAGCCTGGAGAACCTCCGCGCCGTCCGGGCACTGGCGGACCGCTACGGCAAGCGCCTGGTGCTGGACGGCTCGAGGGTCATCGAGAATGCCTGGTACATCCAAAGACACGAGGAGGGGATGGCGGCTCGCTCCATCGCTGCCCTGGTCAAGGAGATCGCAAAGACCGCACACGTCTTTCAGATCGACGGGGCCCAGGACCCCAAGTGCCCCACCGGCGGCCTGCTGGCCACCGACAACCCCGAAGACCACGAGCACTTCATGAACGAAGTCGTGGTCTACGAGGGTCTGCACACCTACGGCGGCATGGCGGGGAGGACCATGGAGGTTTTCGCCCGCGGCCTCGAAGAGATGTGCCTGGAGGAAGAGGTGCAATGGGTCATGCAACAGACCGAGCACTTCAACGACCGCCTGCGCGAGGCCGGCGTGCCGGTGGAGAGGGGCTGCGACGGCGCCTACATCCTGGCTGATGACTTCCTCCCACATCTGGAGGCCTACCAGCAGGACGCCTTTTCAGCCGCCCTCTACGAGATGTCCGGCATTCGGGCCTTGGCACATGGTCTTGTTGGACGCGACAATCAGGTACCGGTCCAGATTCCCAGGCTCGCCATGACGACCCGCCAACTAGAACAAGTGGCCGATGCCATCATCAGTCTCTACAAGCAACGAGACCGCGTGCCACCCTTGGAGCTGCTCAAGGAGGGGACCTGGAGGGACGAGATGCAGTATCGCTGGGTCTACTCCGACCTCGAGCCCTTCGAGTTCGAGACTTATCCATTCGTCATCCACACCATCGAGCGGATCGCGACCCTCAGCCGCGAGGAGCGCCGCAAGGCCATAGCGGAGGCAGGCTACAACACCTTTCTCCTGCGCTCGGCCGACGTCACTATCGATCTGCTCACCGACTCCGGCACCTCGGCCATGAGCACCGACCAGTGGGCCGCCTACGACGCGGCGCGCGCTACTCCCACGACGTCGGACGAATACCTTCATCTCGTGGAGGTGCTGCGCGAGGCCACTGGCTACGAGTACATCATCCCAACCCATCAGGGACGTGCCGCCGAACAGATCCTCTCCGAGGTCATGATCGAGCCCGGCCAGCTGGTGCCTGGGAACATGTACTTCACCACGACCAAGCTCCACCAGGAGATGGCCGGTGGAATCTTCGCCGACGTCATCGTCGATGAGGCCCACGACCCCGACAGCGACTTTCCCTGGAAGGGCAACATCGACATGGCCAAGCTGGAGGCTCTTGTCGATGAGCATGGCGCCGAGAAGATCGCCTACATATCCTTCGAACACTCGGTCAACATGGCGGGCGGGCAGCCGGTCTCGATGGAGAACATGAGGGAGGTCTACGCATACTGCTCCAATCACCACATCCCGGTGTTCTTCGATGCCACGCGGATGGCCGAGAACGCCTTCATGATCCAGCAGCGAGATCCGCACTACGCAAAGACCAAGATTCGCGACATCCTCCGCGAAATGCTGCTCTACGGAGACGGCTGCACGGTCTCCGGCAAGAAGGACTTCCTGATCAACATCGGCGGCCTCCTGGCCTACCGGGATAACGCCGAGTGGGCCAAGAAGTCCCTGGATCTCCTCCGCGTCTACGAGGGCAACATCACCGACGGTGGCCTCGCAGCCGGAGATCTGGCGGCCATCGCCCAGGGTGTCGAGGAGATGCTCGACGACCGCTACATCCGAGCCCGCGTGCGGCAGACCGCGGCCCTCGGTCAGATGCTTCTGGATGCCAGCGTGCCTATCGTCACGCCCCCGGGAAGCCACGCTATCTTCCTCGATGCCAAGCGCTTTCTGCCCCATATCGACCAGGACGAGTATCCGTCGCAGCGCCTGGCAGCTGAGATCTACGTTGAGACCGGTGTGCGGGCCATGGAGCGGGGTAACGTTTCCAAGGGGCGCGATCCCAACACCGGCGAGAACTACCGCCCTCCACTGGAGCTCGTGCGGCTGACCATTCCCCGTCGGGTCTATACCCGCGACCACATGCGGGCCGTAGCTGATGGAATCATCCGGCTCTACGAGCGTCGGGACGAGATCCGTGGTCTACGCTTCGTCTACGAGCCGGAGAAGCTGCGCTTCTTCCAGGGTCGCTTCGAGCCGGTGGGTGAATGACCATATCGGTCAAGAGCCGGGCCGACGTCAACGCTCACTCGGCTCTCTCTCCTTGAAGACAAACTGGGTCACATTTTGGGTGGCGGCAGCCTACTCCAGATAGCCCAGGGCTTTGAGCTGCTCGGTCTGTTCGGCATCGAGGACCACGCTTTCAGCCTCAGTAGCCGTCCTAGTGCTCTCGCGCCAGCGCCGAACTTCCTCTTTGAGCTCGTCAAGGAGCTCTACCCTCTCTCCGGCCAGGTCGTGCTTCTCGGCTGGATCGGTGCTCAGGTCGTAGAGCCGCCACTTGTCGTCGTCGTTCAGATCGACGATGGCCTTGTGGCCCTTGTAGATCACTGCCTGCAGGTTGTTGTTCCGCGAGGTCTCACTGAAGACCGGTCGCACTTCGGCCGCCGAAAAAAGGCTGGCACCGGAGATGGGGTGCTCCACGTCGACACCCAGGATCTCGGTGATGGTGGGAAACACATCGATAAGCCCGACCTGCCTGTCTTCCACCCGGCCCGACCTGCTCTGCGGCAGCTTGAAGAGCAGGGGTACATGGATCACTTCCTCGTAGAGCGAGTGGGCGTGCTTCCAGCCACCATGATCCAGAAACTCCTCTCCGTGGTCGGCGGTGAAGACGATCAGGGCCTCGTCGAACAGATCCTGATCCTTCAGGAACTGGAGCAACCTTCCGATGTAGTGATCGGTAAAGCCCACTTCCGAGTCATAGGAGTCGAACAGTTGCCCCGATTCCGGTCCCGCTGTCTCGACCTTCGTGCCGAGGTCACCTTGGCCGGCCTCGGTCTCTCCGG
>Ga0316192_10000216_pt1 | contig 40351 bp, 31 predicted proteins | sample MerIslwburrow_MG_FD_204931 | JGI IMG/M metagenome (GOLD analysis project Ga0316192, IMG submission 204931) | Coastal sediment microbial communities from Maine, United States - Merrow Island worm burrow | ecosystem: Environmental > Aquatic > Marine > Coastal > Sediment | place: USA: Maine...
CTGATAACAAAGAAAAAGCCCCCCCCCCTCCAGAAGATCATCCGTCTACTGAATCCAGCGAGCAGGCATCCGAAGAAGCAGTAAATTCTGAGGAAACAAACCACAGCGAACAAAATGAAGAAAATGAACACCTAAAAGATCATGATTACTCTGAAGAGGACCATGATCACTCAGAATATGGTGATGATCATTTTCACGATGAAGACCATGAATATGGTGATGACCATTTTCATGATGAGGACCATAATTTTGACCATGACCCCCACCACCTAGACAGCAGCGAAGAAGAATACAGTACTTATAACGACAGTTATGAACACCCTAATTACTGGGAAGACGATTCCCATGAGTTTGAAGGAGACCAACAAAAGATGTCTCTTGGTGATCATTTGGAAGAACTTCGACGCTGTTTATTCAAATGCATGGCTATTCTGGTTGTTTTTTCTATTGCTTCCGCATTTTTTTACGAAGATATTTTTAATTTTATAATGGATCCAATAAATAGCGTTTTAGAAGATGGGGAAAGACCACAAACTAGGATCACTGAAGCTTTTACCGTAATACTCAAATGTGTTGTTATGTTTGCTTTGTGCTTTAGCCTTCCATTAATTATTCGTGAATTTTGGAAATTCGCCAAACCAGGATTAAAGATAAAAGAACAAAATTTTATCTTTTATCTGATGAGCTTGGGAACAATACTTTTTATCGGTGGTATGGCAATGGCGTATTATTTAGTTGTCCCCTTAACGATAGATTTTTTTATTCAACTCCATAAAAAACTCGACATCGGTAACATATTTTTTGTTGGCGATACACTCTCATATGTCACAAATATGATGATCGTATTTGGCATTGCCTTCGAAACTCCCATTGTAGTTATGGGCCTGCTACGCTCCGGTATCGTTGAACTTAAAACGTTACAAAGTATTAGAAAATATGTGGTGTTTGCGGCCGTTATTATTGGCGGTGTCTTCACCCCCCCAGACATTATCAGCCAAGTTCTTTTAGGTGGTACACTTTATTTTTTATATGAAATAGGCTTATTACTGGGCAAAGTCGGTTTTATTCCAAAATCAAAGAAAAAAGAAAGTGAAAAGAATTCCAAATGAAACTTTTAATTTTAAGCACATTGATACTATTCGCCATTGGCTGCGAAAATTCAAAAGGTAGTGAAGAAAAAGCCGCAATCTACAATATTGATGTGACCACAATCGATGGCAAAAAAAAGACCTTAGAAGAATACGGTGGCCAAGTTCTACTTATTGTTAATACCGCATCACGCTGAGGACAAACAAAACAATATAAGGCTCTGGAAGAGCTTTACCAAACGTATAAAAACCAACAATTTTCTGTTTTGGCATTCCCCTCAAACAACTTTAAAGGGCAAGAACCTGGTAGCAATGCCGATATCAAAAAGTTTTGCGAAGATAACTATAAAATCACATTCCCCCTATTTTCAAAAATTAACGTCAAAGGTGAGAACATTCATCCTCTTTATAAACACCTCACCACACAAAAAAACTTCGAAGGCGATGTCAAATGGAATTTTTCAAAAATATTAATCAATAAAAAAGGAGAAGTTATCGCACGATTTGCAACAAAAACAAAACCTGATGCCGAAGAAGTTACGGACAAAATAAAACAAGCTCTAACAACTAAATAAGCTAAAAAATTATGTTGTTTTTTCAACTATAGACAAGTGAGTGTATTTCACCTACTTATTTGTCTACCTAAAATCAACACAATCTCGAAATCCTTTGTGTTTTTACGTTTTAACTTCAACAAAACCTCATCTTCAGGTTTTTTAGATTTCATCACATCACGTAATGTCTTATCATTTTTAATTTTCTTACCATCTATTTCAAGTATCACATCACGCGGCCTTAATTTTGCTTTACTAGCAGCACCATCTTTTCTGACAATAGAAATTCTAACACCTACACCGTCATAACGTCGATCTAAATCCACACCCATAACACCTTTATTATTAAAACTTTGATTCAAATTATCAATAATTTGTATAGCCTGTTTAGCTATATCTGAGGTAGGTTTTTTGTTTATATGCTTTTGATATTCTGCTACAATTTTTTTAGCATCTATCTTTTTTAGAAAAGGATTGTTAATAGCGACTTGATGCTTTTTATTCAATGCCGTAAATTGGTTAACGTATTCGATATGCTCTGGTATTGCAGGATCTTCTTCCCATCTCTCAATAAGATTTGACAGCAAAACCTGATTGGGATGACCTGTAAAGAATTGATTGTGATTGTTGGCATGATACAAGGCATCAAAAGGGTTTATATTCCATTGCTCAGACAACCTAGACACGCTTGAATCGTATCTTTTTTGTATTTTCACAATTAATTGGTCTGCCTCTTTATTTAACTCTTTATCAGAACCTCCTTCAACAACATCATTAGACACTTTAGCAATCATAGCGGCACAATAAGCCTCTCCATATTGAGCTAATTTAAAATATTTCATTGCCGTTTGTAATTTGGGATGAGATAAAATTAAATTATCGTTATATAAATCTTTAAGTTCTCCTAAAGTTATAAGAGCTTGGGCCGTTCCATTGAGCGCTCCAAAAGAGCTATGTCCGTACCATGCGCTTTCTTCTTTGACAATAGTGAGCATTAGAGCTTTAAGAATGGTCTCTTTAACTTCTTTTTTGAGCTTTTTATCTGTTATATAGTTTGCAGCAAACGCCGTCGTTCTGTGGCTATACATCCAATAATAAGCCGCATTATTATAATGCGCTCTATCGTGAGTGCCTTTAAAATTACGAACACGATCTAGTTCTGATCTGTGTTCAAGCCAAAGTTGTAATGATTTATTTAAATTAAGTTCCTCTCTTTTGTCATCGCCATAGTCAAAACCGTTGTCACAGTATTGTAGCGCTGCAAGTTCGGCAGCATTACTACGACCTAGGTGACCTCTAAAATCCTTGTCCGGCCCACGCTTAGCAATATCGTAAGTATAAGTATCTCCCCTGCCTTGTTGACCTTTAAGTCGAGCCATTTTCAAAACATGATAAGCTTGTTTGAGATTTTTTTCAGGGATATTGATATCCATATCTTTTTTGACAGCCATCAGAGTACGCAACACACTAGCTGTGACAAATGTATTTGACCCTCCAACAAAAGCATAATAATTCCATCCCCCTGCATATTCTTCTTTCTTAACTGCCCAGGGTGAAGGTTGACGCCCCATCACAAAATTAATCGTCAGTTCTTTTTTGGCACGTTTGACAATCAAAGTAATTTTGTTACCCGTGGTGTTTTGAAACAAAGCATTGTGAACCGCTATAGATGTTTTAAGAGTTTTTCCATTAACCTTTTGAATCACATCTTTTTCAAGCAAACCCGCTTTAGCTGCTGGTGAAGAATCATCTAATGAAACAACTATCGCTTCTGCATTTTTAGCGTCAGATAAGTTGATTCCATGGTAACCACGAATTGAACTTTTATTTACTGCTGTTTTGGAATTTAATTTAACATCAGAATACACAATAATTTTAGGATCTTTATCAGATCCAACATTATCTTTTAGTACTTCAATATCAACTAATTTAAATTCCCATAAAGAAGCTTCAATTTTATTAAAGTGATCCCTGCCCATAACTGGAATATGGTCAACTTTTAATATCCTGTCTCTAATTTCAATTCCGGCTGATTTACAACTTGAATTTCTATAAAAGTTTTTAATTTGAACGCCATCTTTACCGCTTTTATCATCCTCTTGTAATTCTATTCTAAAATTACTGGAAGGAACGGGTACTAATGAAAATTCAATATCTTTAATTTCTGATTCTCGTTTGATTTTCATTTTCACTTTATGACCCGAATAAAATGTACCTTCAAAAGCTTCCATGTCCGACTCAGAATGAATATCTTTACCATTAAAACTCACGATAACATCACCCTCTTCAACACCGCTATCGTCAGCATCACTTAGAAATTCAAAACCATCCACCAATACTTCACCCTTTTTGTCATAAGAATTCGAATAAGTGAAACCCAAACTGCCTGGGTACTGTGGTAACACTGTTACTTCTATATCTATCAGTTCCCCCTTACGAACAAGTTGAAACGTCAAAACATCACCGTCAAAAAAATTTATCTCTTGTGAGTAATAATCATATAAATTATTTATCTTTACTGCATTTATGGAAACAATTCGATCACCTTTTTTGATACCTGATAAATCTGCTGAACCATTCTTGACGACATCGGTAACAATAGCACTAACACCTTCCTCACCTTCCTGATTTATAACTGACAAACCAAGGTTAGAAGGCTTTCGGTACTTGACCACGGATGATTCTTTTCCACGGGTAATGAGTTGCATTGATAATAAACTATCAACCATTAACGATGCGGTATGGTGAATCTTTTTTTTCAATTCACTATCTTTACAGTGGGTGTGTTCATTTTTTAAAAACTGCAAGCCAAAAGTGTATCTCCAACAGGCATACATTACTGTTGTACTCAACCTTCCTCGATTGATACGGTCCATAACAAAATGAAGGGCCTTGTTAACAGCATTGTTTATCACTTGTGGATCAACTTCATGATGACTACGTAATGACATGGCACACAAAGATGTCATCACAACTGAATCAACAGCATCATCCGCTGTCTGATCCAAGCCACGACGCTTTTTATCAACCATATCCCATGAACCATCATCTTTTTGAGATTCAAGTAGTTTTTTACATGTCGCTTGAATAGCCATCGTGACTTCTTCATTGAAGGGTAATGGTCCACGAACATCTAATTCATAACTCTTAGATTTACTTCGGTACTTATTTAAATCATCTTTATTAACTATGGCGTACAATGAACCTTCAGACACATGAACATTACTAAAAACAAGTAAAAGCAAGACAAATACGGCAATTTTGAAATTCATAGTAAGCACACTCCCTTTCTGTTATATAAATTGACTGATAATTATAGACAATTTCAATGTGACAGGATAAATATATAAAAATATCACAAAAATAAAGGTAATCAGGGATATTTTATCTCTACACAATATTAAAATTCATTCCACTTGATTGTTGACATAAAAAACCTTTTTTCTATAATTACCAATCTTATGTATAACGAAACGAATAAATCTTGTTGTTGTTGCTTATGTTGCACCCTAAATGGAGGTTGGCAAAGCTGACGAATTTGTTCGAAATTACCAAACGATAAATTCAAAGCCGCCAAGATCTTAAGCTTGGCGGCTTTTTTTGTAAAAAAATGTGGGAGTACAAATGTCTCAGCAAGAGACGATAAAAAATGACGCACTCATTCAAAGTGTTAACGACTTAGAAAATGATGCCGTAAGACTTATTCAGTATGTTCTTAATCACATTTCTGGTTCAGACATAGTTATCGCTTCCAGTTATAGCGCCGAAGATGTGGTGTTGATAGATTTATTCAGTCAACAATTTCCTGGTATCACTGTATTAGCTATCGATACGGGTCGATTACCGGAAGAAACATACCAAATTGCAGAAACAATCAACAATAGAATGAACATCACACTGAAATGGTTATTCCCAGCTAAAGAAGATGTTGAGTCCCTTCTTCAACAACAAGGTAATTTTGGATTCAAAAAAAATCTTGAAGCGCGTCACAACTGCTGCGGAGTTAGAAAAGTCAAAGTACTTCGCAAAGGTTTGGAAGGCTATAAGGCTTGGGCTACCGGGCAACGCCGTGAACAAAGCGTCACGCGAAGTGCTCTAAAAACCGCTGAACGCGAAACACATTTTGCACCTGATCTTAAAATCAACCCTTTAGCTACTTGGACACAGAAACAAATTTGGGACCATATAAAAGAGCGGGGACTACCTGTCCACGCTCTTTACAGCGGTGGTTACACCTCCATAGGTTGTGCTCCCTGCACCCGCCCTATCACCCCAGGAGATCATGAACGCGCTGGCAGATGGTGGTGGGAAGATCCTGAAAATAAAGAATGCGGTTTACATCAATCACCTCACATGGGAGGAACACAGTGACTAAAACATCAGCCCCCTCTTATAAAGTCGATACCAAACGACTTAAAGAATTGGAAAACGAATCCATATGGATCTTAAGAGAAGCTCACAGACATTTCAAACGTTTGGGCATGCTCTGGTCTATTGGTAAAGACTCTAACGTACTTATGTGGCTCACAAGAAAGGCTTTTTTCAACACCTTTCCATTTCCTTACGTTCATGTGGACACCAGCTATAAACACCCAACGATGATCAAATTTAGAGATGAACTTGCCAAAGAATATGGCATCAATCTTGTTGTAGGTGGTAACAAACAAGCTCTGGCCGATGGCATGGGGCCAGATCAAGGGCGCTTGAATTGTTGCGGAGCCTTAAAAACTAAAGCTCTTCAGGATGTGATTGAACAAGAAGATTTTCAAGCAGTGATTGTCGGAATTAGACGTGATGAAGAAGGATCTCGTGGAAAAGAGCGTGTCTTCTCCCCCCGTGGCGAAGGTTTTGACTGGAATTATAAAGATCAACCCCCCGAATTTTGGGGACAATACAGTTTACCTGAAGATGAAACAACTCACGTTCGTATCCATCCCATATTAAGTTGGACAGAATTAGATATTTGGCAGTATATTCATATGGAAAACATCCCTGTATGTGAACTCTACTTTGCTAAGAATGGTCAAAGATACCGTAGCTTGGGTTGTGAGCCTTGCAATAACACCTTTGCCAGTGAAGCAAGTAACGTTGATGAAATTATTAGAGAACTTGAAATCACCAAGGATCCTGAACGCGCAGGACGAGCACAAGACCAAGAAGTTGCTTACGCCATGCAAAAACTTAGAAAAGACGGGTACATGTAATGAGTGAAGCAACAACATACAGTGTTCCAAAAGGCCAAACGTCGTCTGTGGGCAAACCTCCCCTCAACATCGTCATCGTAGGACATGTGGATCATGGTAAATCTACCTTAATTGGTCGCATGTTATATGAAAGTGGTGAAATACCTGAACAGCGCATCAAAACAGTTAAAGAAACCTGTAAAAAACAAGGCAAACCCTTCGAATACGCCTTCTTTTTGGATGCTTTAGAAGAAGAACAATCTCAAAACATCACCATAGACACTATTCGCATAAATTTTGAAACTGAATCTCGTGCCGTCTGCATTATCGATGCCCCCGGTCATCGTGAATTTTTAAAAAATATGATTTCGGGTGCTGCCAATGCCAGTACAGCAGTCTTGATTGTAGATGCTGACGAAGGTATTAAAGAACAAACCAAAGGACACGCCAACATATTGGCTCATTTGGGAATCCATAACATTGTTGTGGCCATCAATAAAATGGACTTGGTCAATTATAATGAAAAGCGTTACAAGGAAGTTAAAAAAGATATCGAAGATTATCTAGGAACATTAGAAATTAAACCCCTTGCCGTAATCCCCCTTTCTGCCCGTGAAGGAGAAAACATAATAAAAAAATCAGGTAAGATGCCCTGGAACTCTTCACCTTCATTTCTGGAAATATTAGAACTCGTTCCCCTTCCTGAAAAAAGCAAAAGTCGTAAATTAAGAATGCCTGTTCAGGATGTTTTCAACATAGGTGGAGAACGTATATACATGGGTCAGCTGGCTTCAGGAAAAGTTAAATCCGGAGACCGCGTCTGCATCCAACCTTCAGGACGTGTGACCAATGTTGTCAAGGTTTATCACGCTAATAAAGAAGTAGAAAGCACTACGATCGGACAAGCCACTGGCCTTGTGTTCTCAGACAAAATATTTGCTGACCGTGGTAATGTGATCACACTAGACAGTGAAAAGGCAGAACCCAGCAAGCGTATTGTTTCCAGTGTTTTTTGGTTTGATAAAGAATCTCTCAAAGTTAATCACCAAGTAACAATGAAGGTGTCCACTTCAAATACCATAGCAAGGGTGCTTGAAATCAAGAACAAACTCAACAGTAATACCTTGGATGTGGTTGAAAAAAATAGTGACCATATTAATGAAGGTGAAACAGCAGAAATATTATTTGGCCTAGAATCTCCTCTTTTTGTAGATGATCATTCAGAGATTTCTGATACCGGACGTTTGATACTTCAACGCAATGCCAAGATTGTAGGTGGTGGTATTGTGAAAATGACAAGTATCAAATCTGTACCCACCCAAACCGGACAAGTAAAAATTGAAAGTCATAAACGCAGTATTACCAAAGCTGTAACCTGGCGAATTATAGCTGTTATTATCACCATGATTGTCACAAAACTCGTCACAGACAACACAAACTTTGCTTTAAAAATTGGACTACTAGATACTGTTATTAAAATATTCATCTATTATGTCCACGAAAGAACATGGGATTCTTTACACTATGGAAGAAAACCTCAAGAAAAAATTAAGAATTAAAAAGCCATCTGGAGCCTATATGAACTGGTCTGAAAAACTAAAAGATTCAATACCTCATGCAGAAGAAGAAGATATCAAAAAGTTTGAATTACAAATGGATCGATGTCAAAAAGACCAGATGGAGCTTAAAGTCTTCGCTGAAACGCGTTTGAGGCTTGGTTTCTATGGACAACGTTATGACAATGGTCAACGTTATGATGGCGAAGAAACCAAGAAAATTCCTTTTATCAGCACATCCAAAAAAGGTCACGATACCGAATGGGATGCTCCTGGTATGGTGCGTATCAAAACACCTTATGGTAAAATCACAGCAGATCAATTAGATGTGATTGCTGACCTTTCTGAGGAAGTGTCTGATGGCATCAGCCATATCACCACACGCCAAGCTATACAGCTACACTATCTCCATCTAAATGACGCGCCTGAAACAATGCGCCGTTTAGCCTCAGTAGGTGTGACAACAAAAGAAGCCTGCGGCAACTCTGTGCGCAATGTCACTGCTTGCTCAAAATCTGGCATTTGCCAAGGTGAAATTTTTGACACCACTCCCTATGCAGAAGCTCTCATGCGTTTTTTATTGGTGCACCCTGATTGTCAAAATTTTGGACGTAAAATTAAAATCGCATTTTCCGGTTGTAAAAAAGACCCCTGTGCCTTAGTCTCCATGCACGACATCGGCATGATCGCCACCACCCGTAATGTGAATGGTACAACAGTACGTGGCTTTGAATTTTGGGTAGGCGGTGGATTGGGTGCTATTCCACACCAAGCACAACTACTCAAAGAATTTGTAACAGAAGACGAATTATTACCCACCACACAATCTGTTTGTCGTATCTTTGGTGAACTGGGTGAAAAAGAAAATCGCGCACGTGCTAGAATCAAATTTTTAATCACCAGTTTAGGTATTGAAAAATTTAGGGAATTAGTTGTCGAAGATTTGAAAAAAATTAAACCTGACACGCGATGGACAGCTTATCTTGATGATCTTGACAGTTACAAAGAAAACACAGTCAAAGAACCTAGCAACCATGTCACACCACTGAACGATCCAGAATACACCCGATGGATGGATAACAATGTGAAAGCTCAAAGACAAGAAGGTTATAGTATGGTTGTTGTGTCTCTGGCCTTAGGTGACATCACCGCAGACCAACAACGCGGTTTGGCAGATATTGTTCGTCAGTATTCAGGTGAAACTATTCGTGCCACTGTTGATCAAAACTACATGCTACGTTGGATCACCAATTCTGATCTTCCAGAGGTGTACAAAGCACTCAAAACCTTACACCTTAATTCAACCGTTGGTGAAAAAATATATAACCTCACCTCTTGCCCTGGCACCGACACTTGTAAATTAGGGATATCTGCTTCACGGGGATTAGCAGGTGAATTAGCCAAACACCTCACCAAACAAAAAGAAAAATTTGGCCCTGAGGTTGAAGCCTTACGTATCAAAATTTCAGGTTGCTTCAACTCCTGTGGTCAACACCATATTTCAGACATTGGTTTTTATGGTGTGAGCCGTACACGTAATGGTTTTACCGTGCCTCACTTTCAAGCCGTTTTAGGTGGGCAGTACGATGAAAATGCCGGCGCCTATGGCTTGGCCATTGGTGCTATCCCTTCTAAAAATGTTCCAAAATTTGTGGACGTTTTACTACAACGCTTTGTGGATGAAAAAGAAGAAGGTGAAAAGTTTCAAAACTTTATCAAACGCAAAGGCAAAAAAGACCTTAAAGCCACAGTGGATCAGTTCACCACCGTACCTCCACACGAAACCAATCCCGAATACTATTCAGACTGGGGCGACCCTCGCCAGTATTCCATTAAGGATCTTGGTGTAGGCGAATGCGCTGGTGAGGTGATCAACCCCATCGATTTTGCTTTGGAAGCCGCCGAACGTGAAGTTTTTGAGGCACAACTGGAATTAGACAATAAACAACTGAAAAAAGCCGACGAGCTCGCTTACTCAGCTATGCTTCAAGCTGCCAAGGGTTTGGTCTCTACCCAGATCCCTCATCCCGCTAATGATGCCGATGACATTGTTGCGGAATTTAAAAAATACTTTGTTGAAACCGAATTGTTCAACGACAACTTTGCAGGCTCAAAATTTGCAAAATATTTATTACGTCGTCATGAAAATACTCCTACAGAACTCAATGAACAAGCCGCCAGTCAAAGTGTTCAGGAAAGTCATTTGTTTATTGAAGCCTCATTCAGGTGCCAAGACAAACTATTGGCCAAGAACTAAAGGATAGAATTATGAAAACAAGTAAATACAGCGTCTCTTTCCCTGTCACAGAACTTGGTCAGATATCCGTAGAAAAAGTGATCAATGAATTTCATAAATGGGTCAAAGAACAACAACCCTCTCAACTTCATTTGGATGTGGCTGATTATTCCCATGTTCCGGATGGGCCAGGCATTCTTCTTGTGGGTTTTCATGAAATTATTGCTTTCCGACTTAATGCCGTTGAACCTGAATTAGTGATCACTCAGAAGAGTCCGCTTGAAGGTGAAGACGCATGTAATCTAGTTCACTGTTTAGAAAATGCCTGCCGTTATGCTAAGCAATTTGTGCAAGCTTTTGCATCAGATATCAGTATAGATACCCAAAATTTTTATGTTGGTCTCAATGATCGTCTACAAGAAAATGACGTGGTGCTGAATCAATTAGCTGACAACCTTAAAAAAATTGACCAAAAAATCAACCTAGGTTGGGAAACAAGTCAACTCAATGACAGAAATCCAAAAAGTTTGCCTCGTTTGAAAATAACAGCCAAAACAAACCGAAATATAGACGAATTGAGCCAACACCTCACTAAGTCTGTAGCTGCGGCCATATCCGCGGGAAAATAAAACGATTAAAATACAAAAGAAATTAGGAGTTTATCATGAGCAGCACTATCCGTATTCCTGCCCCGCTAAGAAGTCTCACTAATGGCGCTGATGAAGTCGCTGTTGAAGGTCGCAATATTCGTGAAGCCCTTACTTCACTTGGCTCACAACATGAAAATATTAATTCAAAATTACTCAGTGACAATGGTGACTTAAGAGATTTTGTCAACATTTTTCTCAATGGCAATGAAATCCGTACAATGAATGGCATCGACACAGCATTACCTGAAGGTTCTGTTCTCAATATCATTCCCGCCGTTGCCGGTGGCCTCAAATGAGTGCTAGCAGTAAACGTTTGAACCAAATCAAGGCAGTGATACCTGAAGTTGCCCCAGATGAAGCTCTTGAGTTACAGGAAGATGGCGCTATCTTAATTGATGTCCGTGAACCTGATGAAGTGGCTCAAGGATCACCTGAAGATGCCTTACGTATTGTACGTGGTTTTTTAGAACTTAAAATTGAAAAAGAAGTTCCTGATTTTGACACCCCTCTTTTGGTAATGTGTGCCGGTGGATTGCGTTCACTGTTTGCCGCTGAAAACCTCACACAAATGGGTTACAACGATGTTAAATCGGTTGCTGGTGGATTTAATGGTTGGAAAAACCATGGTTTACCTGTTGATGTCCCTGAAATGTTAGGTGACCTCGACCGCGAACGTTATGGACGTCACTTACTTGTTCCCGAAGTAGGTGAAAAAGGTCAACTCAAGCTACTCAAAAGCAAAGTGTTGATGATTGGTGCCGGTGGATTAGGCTCTCCGGCAGCTTATTATCTGGCCGCTGCCGGTGTGGGCACCCTTGGCATTGTCGATGATGATGTGGTTGACCGCAGCAATTTACAACGTCAAATCTTACACACAGATAAAAATGTTGGTAAACCCAAAGTTGACTCCGCACGTGAAACTTTGTCTGCCCTTAATCCAGATATCATTATTGAAACCTATCAAGAAAGAATAACCAGTAAAAATGTGGATGAAATTTTTTCAAAATATGATGTGGTTGTAGATGGAACAGATAATTTCCCCACTCGTTACCTTATCAATGATGCTTGTGTGAAACACGGGATTCCCAACGTCCATGGCTCTATCTTTAGGTTTGAGGGTCAAGTTTCGGTATTTGCTCCTAAAGGCAAAAATCCTGGTCCTTGCTACCGTTGCCTTTACCCTGAGCCCCCACCGCCTGAGTTGGCTCCTTCTTGTGCCGAAGCTGGCGTGTTAGGCATCTTGCCAGGCGTGGTGGGTGTGTTGGAAGCTGTCGAAACCGTTAAGATTCTTCTAGGTATTGGTGAGCCTCTCATTGGTAAACTTTTAACCTATGATGCTTTAAAAGTACGTTTTGAAACACTTAACTTAGCACGTAATAAAAATTGTAAATATTGCGGTGATGGAGTGACCTTCCCGGGTTACGTGGACTATGAATTTTTCTGTGCCAATCCTGCAGTGAGTGCTGCCTCATCATGACAAACATCAGAGGGCAAGCCTTACTCAATGCCGTAGGAAACACACCCCTAATTCCTTTGAATATGTTTTCAGAGGAATTAGGGAGCAATCGTCTGTACGCTAAATTGGAAAGTGTTAATCCAGGTGGCTCACTAAAAGATCGCCCTGTCAAAAGAATGATCACACAAGCCATTGAAGAAGGCCACCTCAAAGGTGGACGACGTATTCTTGATTCTTCTTCAGGTAATGCCGGTATTGCTTATGCCCAGTTCGGCGCAGCTTTAGGTGTACCTATCACGTTGATTGTTCCTGAAAATGCCAGCAAAGAACGCCGGGATCGTATATCAGCCCATGGTGCAGAACTCATCCTCACAGATGCTCTTAAGGGGTATGATTTCACACTCATTGAAGCCAAACGATTAGCTAAAGAACAACCTGATCGTTACTGGTACAGCAACCAATACGCTAACGAAAACAATTGGAAAGCTCATTACGAAACAACAGGAACCGAAATCCTTCATCAACTCAAAGAACATGGTATAGATCATCCAGATATCTTTGTTTCTGGTGTAGGCACAGGTGGCACCATCACAGGTGTAGGCAGACGTCTCAAAGAAGTCAACCCTAACACCCATATTACCTCCGTTATCCCTGATATTTTTCCCGGCATTGAAGGCCTAAAACCCCTAGGTACCGAGGGTGATATCGTTCCTGATATCTTAGACGAATCGTTGATTGACGAACGTATCACGGTGACCATTGAAGAATGTCTCGCTATCTGTCATAAGCTTGCAAAGTTTGGCGTATTCGTCGGACCTTCATCTGGCGCCTATGTGGGCACTGCTCTCAAAATAGCTCAAGGTAGAAATAATCAAGTTATCGTTACCACTCTCAACGACACAGGTGAACGTTATAGTTCAACAGGGATGTGGGCTACTAAATCCTAAAAAATCAGCACAATGTAATATTTATAACAAAAGTCCGACAACAACAATCAATCCCATTGATACAGAAACGATCAATTTATTTGCATTGTTTTCCCACCAATGATGGGTTTTGGCAGTTAATGGCAACACAGCAATGCAAAACAATATAATTAAAAAAGGTAAGACACTTCCAAATTGATACCATGTCATTAAACCTCCTTTCATTTGACTTTAGAAATTAATTATACAACAAATTTCTTAAGTGCTTCTTCACTATTAAATTTTTTCCAGGCAGTGCCGTCAATATCATCTCTATGAATTGTGTATTTGTCAGGATGTTTTCTTAATTCATAATAAAAAACATTCCAATGCGAGTTAAGAAACAGTTCAATGTCATTGTTTGTGGGGATATCTGTGAAAGCTTTATTAAATATAACCCTTCTTCGGGACTGCCCCAATTCCCAACGTAGTGTACTCGCATCGCCTTCTACAGGATGCCTTGACAATTCACATAAATGATAGCGTATCCCTTTATATCGCATGTTAAACAAACGCGAATGTTCATCCTTGTCTTCAGTTGCTAAACCTTCTGGAAAAAAGTTTTCCAATAATGTGAAATATGCCGCCTCATCAATCTCAGTGGTTTTCAGCCAAACAATCGCATTTTCAACTTGCACATTAAATCGTTCGACCCATTGACGGTACATCAACACTCCAACATCTTCAATGGGCAACCAATCTGATGTGATGTCTTCTTTTATACGTTTGAGATTGACAATTTCTGATAACTCTTTTTTCACACTCACCGCTTTAATTAAAAAGGCCTGATTTTATATAAAAATCAGGCCTTAAAATAGATTATAAATTAAACCGAAACTATATTATTTTTTTGCTGCTTTAGTCTTTGGTTTTTTTAGGTTCAACAACAGCTTTTTTTTCATTTGTCGTTTTTAAAATAACTTTGTTCACTTTTTTAACAACACTATCTGCATTACGAATTGTACCTGTTAATATCGCAGAACTGAGATCTGCTCCAGTAAAAATAGCGCCAGTAATATCGGCAGAGCTAAGATCAGCCGCAGAGAGATTCGCATTATTAAATTTAGCTCTAAATAAATTAGCCCTATAGAGCTTGGCTCCGTATAGATACGCTTCATTAAGGGTAGCTCTATTAAGATTAGCATCCGTGAGATTGGCGGCGCTAAGATTTGCACCACTTAAATTGGCACGCTCAAGTGTAGCGGCACCAAGATCCACATTGCTTAATTCGGCATTAGAGAGATCCGCATCACTCAAATCCACTTTAACGTCTAGATTTTCTCTCCACGTATTCCACTCATCTACGCTTTTGAGAAGTCGTTCTAACTGTTCTTGGTTAGCCATTCATTATTCTAGGCAATTGTTCATTTTGTCGCGAACATTATTTTTTAATTAAAAGTTGAAATTTAGCTAAAAAAATAGTTGCTAAATTATTTTGACAAATAGAAAACATAGTAATCGTCACAATTTAATATTTCATTACACAAACATGTCATTATCACATTAAATTTTAATACCATTTGCATAACTCAATCAAAAAACACCTTAATTCAAATTATTGAATAAAAATCCTGTTTATCCCAATGTATTTCTAATAAATTAAACACATGAATACTCACCCCACAGGTACCGTCACCCTTGTTTTCACTGACATCCAAGACTCCACCAAACTTTGGGACAAACTAAGGGAATCATTTGATAAAATTCTCGAAGACCACAATACCCTGATACGTGACATCATGGAAAAGCATCACGGCTACGAAGTCAAAACTGAAGGCGATGCTTTTATGATCGCTTTTTCACAAGCCAATGACGCCCTGACTTTTTGTCTTGAAGCCCAAGAACGCTTACACCAACACAAATGGCCAGATAGTACAGGAGAAATACTTGTACGCATGGGCCTGCATAGCGGAAATTCCATAGTCAAAAAATCTGAACATGGTCGTTATGACTACTTCGGCCCCATGGTCAATTGTGCCGCCAGAATCTCTTCCTGCGGCCACGGTGGGCAAATCTTATTGTCAAAATCTACCTATGAACTGACCAGCAATGCATTTAACAATACCGCCATCACCCATTTAGGCGAACATCGTTTCAAAGGCATTGAACAAGCTCAAACACTCTACCAAATCCTCCCACAGTCCCTAGCTTACCGAAGTTTCCCACCGGTCAAAACCATCGACATAAAAAGAACCAATCTCAGCAAACACCCTTCAAGCTTCTTAGGCCGGGCAAATGAAATCCTACAGCTCAATAAACACTTCCATAAAAACAAATCACGACTCGTCACCATCACCGGGCCAGGTGGCACCGGAAAAACCCGATTAAGCCAGTGCTGGGCCTCTCTTAGCTTAGGTGATTTTGAAGCAGGTGTATGGCTAGCGGACATCACAGAAGCTCAAAGTAAAGATGCTATCTTTAGGTGTCTGGCTCTCACTTTTAACATCACCCTCAACACAGATGACCCCCTTACTCAACTTGGTAATTGCCTGGATGGAATGTGTCGGGCTTCTAATGGAAGCATCCTCATCCTACTTGATAATTGCGAGCAAGTGCTGCAAGATTTGGCTGACATCCTGGCCACATGGTTAAAAATGGCTCCTCAGGCTAAATTTTTATTAACCAGCCGAACTCTCCTTAACCTTGAAGGGGAAAATGAACTGGCTTTAGACCAATTAGGCATCCCCACTCTTGAAGAAATAGAAAACAAACACAAGCTAGAATCTTTCAGCTCCATCCAGCTATTTATTTTAAGAAGCCAGGAATGCAATACTCGTTTTAAAGCCAACGACAGTAACATTCAAGATATTGCACGTATCTGCCACAAACTCGATGGCATCCCCCTTGCTTTAGAACTGGCGGCTTCCAGAAGCAAAATTTTAAGCCCTAAAAAATTACTGGATAAACTCAACAAACAATTTGATATTCTAAAAAACCAACGTCGTGGTATCCATGATCGTCAGGCCACCCTAAAAGGCACCATTGATTGGGGATGGAATCTTCTACTGGATTTTGAAAAATCTACTTTAGCTCAGATTTCTACATTTAAGGGTGAGTTTCTATTGGAAGCTGCTGAACAAGTAGTGGATCTGGATTCCTTTGATGATGCCCCCATGGCGATGGATATCATACAGAGCTTAAAAGACAAATCTTTTCTTAAAGTTAGAGAATCCGAAGAGCTTGAGGGAGAGCCTCTTTTTTCAACCTACCAAACGATCAAATCCTATGCTTCAGAAAAACTCGAGGAGATAGGTCTCACAGAAGTCACTAAAAAGCGTTGGCAAGAATGGATTTTTTCATATGCCAAACAGTGGTGGGAAGAACATGAAAAAAGTGGTCACACTGAATCCCTACAGCGGCTGCGGCAGATTTTTGATGGGCTTCTTGATTTAGCTCAATCTGAGGAAGTAGAGAAACATATCTCTGCCTGGGCCACTATATTTGTTTATCCTATATTAAAGCAAAAAGGCCCTGCTGATGTGGTGAAACCCATGATTGAGAAAGCATTGAAAAATTTTACTGTGGATGTGGAAGCGCTTAAAAAAGGTGTTGGTGTTAAAATCAACGATGATGCTTCGGGAGAATTAGTGAGTCAATTGATTTTGGTATTAGCTGATGATTATTTGAAATCAGATCCAAGTCTTACGGAGGTCTTGGCCCAACATATCTCTGAAGAGAATTTTGTTTTTTCTAAAGCTTTACAACTACGGGGTGCATCACAGTATTTTCGTGGGGAATATGATAAAGCACTTCAATACCACAATCAAGCTCTCACCATCTACCAAAAACTAGGGAATCAAGTTGGGGAAGCGGCCAACCTAGCAAATATTGGTATCGTTCACCGAAGCTATGGAGAAAATAATAAAGCACTTCAATACTACAATCAAGCTCTCACCATCGATCAAAAACTAGGGAATCAAGCTGGGGAAGCGGCCAACCTAACAAATATTGGTATCGTGCACCGATCACGTGGTGAATATGGCAAAGCACTGCAACACTACAATCAAGCTCTCACCATTAACCAAAAACTAGGGAGGCAAGATAGGGAAGTTCTCAACCTCGTGAATATAGGCAACAGTTATTGTGATCGTGACGAATACGATAATGCACTGCAACACTACAATCAAGCTCTCACCATTAACCAAAAACTAGGGAGGCAACTTGGGGAAGCTATTAACCTCGGGAATATAGGTCAAACATTTACAAAACTATTGCTAGAAAATAAAAGCAATGAAACTAAAGAGATCTCATTACAATCTGCCTACGAACACTTAACAAAATCAATTCAAATTAATAAAAACCTCGGCCACCCACGCCAATTTTCTGTCGAAGTTGACCTTGCCCGATGCGCCCATGCTATGGGACACCAAGATGAAGCCCAATCACTGGCCAAATCTGCTCAGTTATTGGCTGAAGAACAAAAGATTTCAGAGAAAGATAGTACGTATGATAGAGAAAGTTTAAGGCAGCTAAAAAATTTGTTAGATTTATGTGAGCTTCCTAGCTCTTCAATTCCGCCTTCCGAGTAAACGGTAATAAATTATTTTGAAACTAATCAGATCAGCTTATCATCGAATATACAGTTAAAACACAAGTGACCACACAGAAGATTTAAGTAAATGGCATTTAGGTAATGAGGAAAAGGGCTATAAAAAAGAAGGATAATGCTCATTTTCAACCTGAAATAGGGTTTAAGTAATAGTTTAATCAAATAAATATGTTAAAATTCTTGTCATATAATAAAAAATATAAGGAAAATCCATTGTATAAATCTAATCCTTTAAATCGTTCATCTGTACCTGAAAAGATTGCCGAATCATCTGATTCAAAAGAAGAAACCTTGAAAAAAATTCAGGATGAAACAGGTATACCTGAAGCCGAATTGTATGGTGTTGATAGTTTTTTTCACTTATTGGCTGATAAAGACAATAAAGTTAGAGTGTGTCAAGGTCTTTCCTGCCGTATGGCAGGATCAGAAAAGGTATTGGAAGTGGCTAAATCCAGTGGCTTACCTGCTATAGGTTGCTCATGTTTAGCTGCCTGCGACAGAACCGTACCCGTGCTTGTTGAACGTAATGTACGTTACGATACCACAGAAGAAGACATCATCAACGCGAAGGGTGCATGGGAAAAACTTAATATTGATTTTACGAAAGAGAACAAAAAACAATACAGCCACATCGTACAAGGAAGTGATACAAATACCTTAGCTTTTGATCTTAAAGGAAATCCCGTATGGGAAGGAAAGGCCTTTGAAAAAGCTAAAGAAATAGGCAGCGAACAATTACTCAAAGAACTTGAAGCTTCAGGCTTGCAAGGCCGTGGTGGTGCAGGGTTTCCTGCGGCAAGAAAATGGCAATCCCTGCTTTCTCAACAAGAAACCCAACGCTACGTCGTATTGAACGCTGATGAAGGTGAACCCGGTACATTCAAAGACCGTGAGGTGATGATCCGTCGCCCTGATTTAGTACTTGAGGGCTTGGCTATTGCTGCCATGACAATTGGCGCCACAGAAGTGTATCTTTACGCGCGAGGTGAATTTCAGTTCCCCATTTCTGTTATGAATGAAGCATTAACAACCATAAAAGATAAAGGTCTCTTCCCAGGCATTCACTTTCATATTCACGAAGGTCATGGAGCCTATATTTGCGGTGAAGAAACGGCTTTACTTGAAGCCTTAGAAGGTAAAAGAGGGATGCCACGACTTAAACCTCCCTTCCCCACAGAAGTAGGTCTTTGGGGCAAACCAACACTTATTCACAATGTTGAAACTATTGCTGCCGTTCCCTCCATTGTGTTGAAAGGTGGGGATTGGTTCAATGCCTTAGGTAAAACAGGGCCCGGAAGCAAATTATATTGTTTGAGTGGCCATGTTAAAAATCCCGGTGTCTATGAATTGCCACTTGGTATAAGTTTAGATGAACTGGTTGAAGAAGCTGGCGGTTATATTGGTGAACTGAGCTTTTTTTCTCCAGGTGGCGCTAGCTCAGGATACTTGCCTGCCTCAGAACGTCATCGCCCTATGGATTTTAAATCACTGCAAGAAGTGGGCTCATCATTGGGCTCGGCTGGTGTTGTTGTGGTCAATACCACCTACAGCATCAAACAAGCTGTTAAAGACCAGTTAGAATTTTATGAAGTTGAAAGTTGTGGACAATGCGCCCCCTGTCGTATTGGTACTCGATTTCAACGCACATCACTTGATCGATATATGACAGCTAAAAGCAAGGGCAGCAATCAGGCCAAAAAAGAATTGTGTCATGCCGACGATTTGAATTGGGAAATGAAAGAAGGCAGCATCTGTGGCTTAGGCCATACCGCTTCCGCCCCCCTTCTCAGCGCCATGAAATGGTTTCCAGGAGAATTTGAATGATTAAAACCAATGAAAACACAATCAACGTAGATGGAAAAGATGTTGTCTTCAGCGAAGGGCAAACTGTGTATGAAGTGGCCACTCAAATGGACAAAGACATCCCCACCCTCTGCCATGAGGATCGACTTGACCCCACAGGAGCTTGCCGTATGTGCCTTGTCGATATTGAAGGTTGGCCACGCTTAGCTCCCTCTTGTGCCACTAAAGCCACTCCCGGTATGACGATAAAAACAAACAATGAACGTGTCGAAAGGCATATCAACACACTACTCTCTCTCTATATGAGTGACCACCCCAACTGCGAACATAGTGGCGAATCAGATATTCACAAATATGCCAAAAAATATGGGGTAGAAAACACCTGGCCTCAGCTCGAACAAGTAAGAGCTGATCGTAGTTCGGATATTAATCCTTTTATTCACTTTGATTCAGACAAGTGTATTCTCTGTGCAAGATGTACACGATACTGTGATGAGGTGGAAGCTGTCAACGCTATCACCCTTTCAGAACGTGGGTCAAAAACCACTATTGCTACCGCTTTCGAACAATCCTTAATGGATTCAAGCTGTGAACTTTGTGGCGGATGCATTGACACCTGTCCCACAGGAGCGATGTCTGAAAAAATGCCTCTTGAGGCCGGTTACAAACCCGACCAGGAATTTGAAAAAGTCAGGACCACCTGCAACTACTGCGGCGTTGGATGTCAAATGGATTTGCAAGTGGATAAAAACGGCAACGACGGTTTAGGGAAAGTGGTTAAAGTCACCTCTCCTGAAGTGGGCAGTACCACCAACGACGGAAATCTTTGTGTTAAAGGTCGTTTTGCCTACGAATTTATTGAACATAAAGAACGATTAAAAACCCCTCTCATCCGTAAAAATGGAGAATTGGTTGAAGCGAGTTGGGATGAGGCTTTATCTTATGCCGCTAAAGGTTTGTTAGATGTTAAAAACAAATATGGTGCTGACAGCCTAGGATTTATTTCCTCCTCACGTTGCACAGGTGAAGAAAACTATCTTGTGCAAAAACTTTCGCGAGCGGTATTCCGAACGAACAACGTCCATCAATGCGCGGCAACGTGACACGCTCCTACCGTGGCCGGTCTGGTCACCACATTCGGAGCAGGAGCCATGACAAACTCAATCAACGAAATTCGCGATGCGGATTTGTTGTTTGTGATTGGTAGTAACACCACCGAAGCCCATCCCATTATCGCCATGGAGATGAAAAAAGCGGTTCATCGTGGAGCCAAACTTATTGTCACAGATCCACGCAATATTTGGCTTTCAAAATTAGCTGATAGGCATTTGCAACTCAATCCCGGTACCGATGTATGGCTACTTAATGCAATGGCCCATGTGATTATTAAAGAAAATTTAATTGATCAAAAATTTATAGATGATAACACAGATAATTTTGAGGCCATCATCGCCTCTGTTGCCGACTACACTCCAGTAGAAGCAGAAAAAATAACAGGTATCCCAGCACAGGATATTATCACAACAGCCAGAGAATACGCCACCACAAAAAAAGCAGGTATCTATTACACCCTAGGGATCACAGAACATTCCCACGGCACAGATAATGTTTATGCCCTATCAAATTTAGTGTTGATGACAGGTCATCTAGGCATCCCTTCCGCAGGCATGAACCCTTTACGCGGACAAAACAACGTACAAGGCGCAAACGACGCTGGAGCCACTCCCATTTTTTATCCAGGTTACCAACGTTTTGATGCCCCTGGCGTTAAAGAAAAATATGAAAAATCCTGGGATTGCCCCATGCCAGAACTTGAAGGCATGAATTTGAATGTGATGATGAAAGAAATGGGTAAAAAAATCAAAGGTATCTTTGTTATGGGAGAAGATATTGTTCTGTCTGAACCTAACGTCTCTCATTTAGAACTTGGATTAAACAATGTTGACTTTATCATTGCTCAAGAAATATTTTTGAATGAAACTACCCGCTTTGCCGACGTTGTATTTCCCGGTGCGTGTTTTGCTGAAAAAGATGGCGTCTTCACCAATTCAGAAAGACGTGTCCAACGTGTACGTAAAGCCGTCACCCCCCCAGGTGAAGCCAAGGCTGATTGGGAAATTTTAGTCCACTTTGCCAATGCCTGTGGTGCTGACTGGCATTACAACTCAGCCGAAGAGATATATGACGAATTCGTCAAAGACGCACCCAATTTCGCAGGTATCAATTACAAAAAAATAGATAAAAATGGAACTCAGTGGCCCTGTACAGACGACGCACATCAAGGCACAAAATTTCTTCATGAAAAAGGCGTCTTAAGAGGTCGAGGGCAATTTATGCCAGTGAGTTACCGCCCCTCATTAGAGCTAGCTGATAGTGACTACCCTTTGATTCTTTCAACAGGCAGAACTTTATTTCACTACAATTCTGCAACACAAACACGGCGTGCTGAAGGATTAGACGCCAAACAATCTGAGGCTTTTTTACAAATCAATCCCAAAGATGCTAAAAAACGAAACATCAAAGATGGACAAAAGGTTACTGTTAGTTCTCGGCGTGGAGAAGTTGATTGTAAAGCCCTCATTACACGTGATGTCAAACCTGGTAGTGTGTGGATGCCTTTTCACTTTGCTGAAGCACGAGCTAATATGGTGACCAATGATTTGGGAGATCCTATAACGGGAACTGCCGAATTTAAAGTTTGCGCTGTTCAAGTAAAAGTATAAATTAAACCCTAACACATAAGAGAGAATGCACATGTTCAACCCCACCAAATACAAAGATTTTGGCTTACTTATCTTAAGATTAGGAATTGGCGGATCTTTTGTCGTTCACGGCTTCCCTAAATTAATAGCTGGGCCAAAAAAATGGGCATGGCTTGGTGGAAACATGAAAAATGTAGGAATAGATTTTGCACCTGAGTTTTGGGGTTTTATGGCCGCCTTTTCTGAATGTGTTGGAGGTTTATGTGTGGCAATAGGTTTTTTCACACCTATAGCAAGCTTGTTATTGTTTATCACCATGATGATTGCAACTTTAATGCACCTAAAACAAGGTGACCCCTTTAAAGTATATTCACACGCTCTGGAATCTGGAATTATATTTTTTGCACTGATTTTTATCGGTTCTGGCAAGTATGCCCTCAAATGCAAATTGTGAAAAAAGAATGAAGCTTGCAGTCTGCAAGATAATTAACTAACCACTAAATCACATCATAAAGTCTTTGAATCCAATTTCTTTTTTTGGTTACGTTGTCTACAAATCCAAGATCTTGCGGAGAAAGTTTTCTTGTTTCTGCGGAAAAAACATTTATTTTTTTAGGGTCTGGATAACGATATTGTTCATCTTCAATATCAATATCTTCGGCACTGTCCACAAAAGCTCCTGCAAAGGGGTTAAAATTTAAATCATCTTTATCTTGCCAATTTTTGTAATGACAATTTTCACAACTTTCAAAACAGGTATTTTGTCGAGAAATACATATATTCCATGAAATTCCGTAGTTTTGTCCTGGACAAACAAAAATTTTACTTTGGTGAATCATATAATCTGACTTTGTTTGAATTCTATGTAAAACTATGTTTTTTTCGACATAAATAGTGGTAAATATTTAATAAAATTTACATAAACCCTTTAGTATAAATAAGTTACAATCATAAGTTAACAAAGTTAAAGTGGAGGTATAATATAGTATTATTGACATGTTGAATTTTTGATAAAAACATTGCATATTCATCAAAAATCTACGTTAATTTAGCAAAAAACTGCCGATGAAGTGGTAGAGAATGATTGAAAATGATTAATGAAGAATTAAATAAAGTATTAATGACTTCAGGTGAACTGCCAACAATGCCCCTCGTAGCGACAAAAATATTAGGGCTGCTAAGTAGTAGTGACTATAGGACGCAAGACTTATCTCGACTAATAAAGACAGATGTTGGTATCACAACTAAGATACTTAAGATTGCCAATTCTGCTTTTTATGGTTGCAGTAGGGAGATAACGACAGTTGATCGTGCCGTTGTGCTATTGGGCTCTAGAACTATGAAAAGTTTAGTTATCGCCGCGTCAACTAAGGGCGTATATAAAAATTCGGGTTTAATTGAACATTTGATGTGGGAACATGGTGTAGGCGTTGCCATTGGTTGCCATATGATTGCTAATAAATTAAAAATACCTATGAAAGATGAGGCCCTTGTTAGTGGTCTTTTACATGACATTGGTAAAACTATTCTCTTACAAAAATATCCTGAAAAATTTAATGAAATCTATCAAGACATGTACAATAATAAAAGAGAATTTGAAGATTTAGAAGTTCAGATTTTCGGATTCTCACATTCTGAATTGGGTGCATTGCTTGTAAAAAACTGGAAACTTAGTGAGGCCGTAGAACTTTCAATCAAATACCAAAACAACCCCACAGAACTCTCTGCGATTAATACAGATTACATAAAGCTTTGTGCCTGCATCCACTTCGCAAATGAAATATGCATGTTCAAAGGGATTGGTGAACGTGAACCACGTAGTGATATAAATTTGAATGAAAACTTGGGCAGTAAAATATTAAACCTCAAAGAAGAAGAAGTTCAAGAAATAACTGAACATATTTTTGAAAAATATCAAATTGAAAAAGATCTCTTTAACTGAAGGACACCATGGCAAAACTAGGTGACATGCTTATTACAGAAGGACTTATCACACCTGATCAACTTCAGGAAGCGCTTTCTATACAATCACGTAAAAAATCTTTTTTGGGCGAAACTCTTATTAATGAAAAATACATCACCGAAAATCAACTCCTTGATGTGCTGACTAGGCAAACTGGATCCCCCATCATTGACTTGTCTGAAATGTCTTTTGACAAAAACTTAGCCAAAATTCTACCATGGGAACTGGCTCGCAAACACAATTGTGTGCCCGTAAAAATAACAGGAAAAATATTTCATGTCGCTATGATGGATCCCACAAACGCTCTCGCTATTGACGACATTTCTTTTAGGACAAACAAAACCGTCAAAACGTTTCTCACAGGCCAAAAACCTCTCAAATATGCCTGGGAACAAGTTTACGGCTTCAAACAACAAACTGACAACCTTAAGAAAAATTTAGATAAAGATGAACAAGCTCTTCTGAATAAAAACGAAGGAAAGGAAGATGGGCTTGCTATTTCATCCAAAGACTGGGCTGCGATGTCTCAAAACAAATTAGTAGACGATGGTATGCCTGAGGAAATGGAAAAAGTTAGCGTTGATGACTTTGACAACATCGTTGCGGGGGCTTTGGATGAAATTGAAATTGTCACTGAATCCTCTGAGCAAAAGTCGTCCGTTGGGCTAACTGTTGCCGCTGAGGCCCCCCCTATTATCAAAATGGTCAATGGTATTTTACTCAAATCAATTGATATGGGCGCATCAGACATTCATATTGAACCTTTTGAAAAAATGTTTCGTGTACGATTTCGTATTGATGGTGTGTTACACAATGTGATGAATTTACCGGTATCTGTTAAAAATGCGGTAACATCTCGAATTAAAATTATGTCTGAAATGGACATTACTGAACGACGCATCCCCCAGGACGGACGAATTAAAATAAAAATTGCTCGTGGTCAGAGTATGGAATTTCGTGTGAGTTCACTACCTACGGTATTTGGTGAAAAAATTGTGTTACGTTTGTTAGGGCAAGGAACATTAGGGAAAGATGTTAAGGAATTAGGCTTTAATGATTTTCAAATTAAAAATGTGAGTGAAGCAATCTCAAACCCTTACGGCATGATTTTGGTGACAGGCCCAACAGGTTCTGGTAAATCAACTACTTTATACACTGCTCTCAACATGCTTAACAATGCTGACATTAACATTGTTACCGCTGAAGACCCTGTGGAATTCAATCTTCCAGGTGTTAATCAAGTTCAAGTAAAAGCTGCTATTGGATTTACTTTTGAGGCTGCCTTACGATCATTTTTGCGTCAGGACCCTGATATTATCATGGTTGGTGAGATGCGTGATTTGGAAACGGCCTCCATAGGTGTCAAAGCCGCCCTTACGGGCCACTTGGTCTTAAGCACCCTACATACCAATGATGCTCCATCTACAATCACTCGTTTTATGGATATGGGTATTGATCCATTTATGTGTTCTGCGGCCATAAAATTAGTGATCGCACAACGTTTGGTGCGACGTCTGTGCCAATGTGCGGAAGTTGTTACTGATATCCCTGATAATGAAGCCAATTTACTGAGCATGCTTGATCTCAACAAAGAAGAAGTGCTCTCTTGGAATATCAAAAAACCTGTAGGTTGTAAAAAATGTAATAAAATTGGCTACAAAGGTCGAAAACCTATATTTGAAGTGTTGCCTATCAACTGTAAAGAAATTAGAGATGCCATCGTCAATTGTAAAAGCCCTATGGATATTCAAATCGTAGCCAGAAGATTAGGCATGACAACTCTTAGTGAAGAAGCTATTCAAAATGTCAAAGAAGGACACACCTCACTTTCGGAAGCTTTCCGTGTAGCTGTAGCTGAATAATGAAAAAAAAACGTTTTAAAAAAATTCTAGCAATTTTTGGTGGCGGTGGACTACGAGGCATTGCACATGCAGGGGTTCTTAAAGCACTTCACGAGTTAGATCTTTACCCTGATGAATTTTGTGGTACTTCTGTGGGCTCTATTATTGCAGGTTGCGCGGCCAGTGGCTTAGAAGTGAGTGAAATTGAAGATCTCGCTATTAATATCAAAAAATCTGATATCATGGATTTTAATCTTAAAGGAATTCTAACAAAAGGTTTGGGTGTTAATAGCCTTCATTCAAATGATGCTTTAAAAACTTTTGTTGAAAAAACTATTCCTTACAGCAAATTCAAAGATCTAAAATACCCTCTATACATTAACACGGTTAATATAAATACGGGTGGTAACGTCGTATGGGGTCTCAACTCAATGATTAGTGCCCCCATACACCAAACCATATTGGCTTCCTGTTCAATTCCTGGTGTTTTTCCTCCTGTTAAAATCGGTCGACATTATTATGTTGATGGTGCCGTAGTCAACAATTTAATGTTACGCGTTGGGCGAGCTATAAAAGCCGATTTGGTTATTGCAGTTAATCTTAAAAATTTGGGATCTTTCAGTGATTTTCCTCGCGTTGAAAATGAAAATCTACTCACGATCATTGATCGTGCAGATAATATCACCTCACAAATGGTTTTTAATGCAAATTTATCAAGAGCAAAAGAAGTACCCCTAGTGTTTTTACAGCCTGAAGTCAGTAAAAGAGATATTTTTGACTTCAATAACATTAAATCTGTATTTGACGAGGGTTATAACTGTGCGATGAAAAACATTCCAAAACACCCTCTTATTCTAGGAAAAAAGTCGATAAACCCCCTTCGCCCTTTATATCAAGTACAAACAGATATCTGTAAAGGCTGTGGATTTTGTGAAATGAATTGCGATGGCGATTTATGGAGTATGATTAAGGGGAAGGCTGTGTATGATGCGAAAAAAAGAAAGCAATGTGGTGGATCGATGACCTGTTTGAGAAACTGTCCTTATAATGCCATCACGCTATTAGAAGAAGGTAATACCTTATGACAAACTGTGTTATTTTAGACGCTTGTCGTATTCCTTTCACTAAATCTGACGGGGCTTACAAAAAATTATCCGCAGTTGACCTGGGTGTTCGTTGTACAACAGCCTTAATGGAACGAAGCCCCCTCCCTCCAGAGAAGTTGGATGGATTAATTGCTGGCAATGTAGGAAGTCCCTGTGACAGCGCCAATATCGCAAGAGTGATTGGGTTGTTCTCAAATTTACCTGAAACTTTACCCGCACATACCGTCGCTAGAAACTGTGCTTCTGGAATTGAAGCCGTGACCACCGCTGTTGAAAAGATTAGAGCTGGCAGTGGGAATGTTTTTTTAGCCGTCACAACTGAAAGCATGACTCAATACCCTCTGTTAATGGGCCCCCAACTCACCAATTTTTTTAAAAAATTAGGCAAAGCTCGCAGTCTTGTGCAAAAAATAAGTATTATCAGTTCTTTTAGGCCAGGATTTCTCACACCACGTATCACCTTACTAGAAGGTTTAAAAGATCCCAGTAATGGAATGATGATGGGAGATACCGCCGATCTTATTGCAAGAGATTGGGACATTAGCCGAGAGGAACAAGACCAATATGCTCTACAAAGTCATTTGAGAGCACTTGAGGCTCAGGAAAAAAAACTATTTGATGATGAATTGATACCTGTATTCACTCCAGAAGGAAAAGTGATTAGTCAAGATGATGGCCCCCGTCAAGGGCAATCTATTGAGTCACTTAGAAAGTTAAGACCTGTCTTTGACCGCCGTTATGGAACTGTCACTGTAGGTAATGCCTGTGGCATTACCGATGGCGCTGCCGCTTTATTGATTGCTTCAAAAAAATCAGCTGAAAAAAATGGTTGGCCCATATTAGCTGGAATTAAAGGATTCGCATGGACAGGCTGCGACCCCAAACGAATGGGATTAGGACCTGTCAGCGCAAGTACGGCCCTACTACACAAACAAAAATTATCATTTGACGATATGGATGTGGTAGAACTCAATGAAGCTTTTTCTGCTCAGGTATTGGGATGTTTGAGAAGCTTTGAAGATTCTAAAAAAGTGGGTGTCCCCACCATAGAAAAACTAAATCCCCAAGGTGGCGCTATTGCCTTAGGACATCCTGTTGGCGCCACTGGAGGACGAATGATTTTGAGCGTCGCCAAACAACTTGAAAGGCAACAACTCAAATATGGCTTAGCCACGCTATGTATTGGTGGAGGTCAGGGTGGCGCCATACTTCTGGAGAATCCACATGTCTAAAATACAACTTGAAATTTTAGAAAATCAAGCTCATCTTATCTTTGACAACAAAGAAAGCTCTGCAAACATTTTTGACACAGACACTCTCAAAGAACTAGAAAAACATGTCAGTACCTTAGAACAGAACAACTCTATAAAAAGGCTTTATATACGTAGTGCCAAAGATAGTATTTTTATTGCAGGAGCGGATATCCAACAAATTCGACATATTGAAAGCAAAGAACAAGCCGTTAACGCAGCCGAAACAGGACAACGAATTTTTAAACGATTATCAAACCTAAAATGTTACAAAATAGCAATCATTCATGGTGCCTGTATGGGAGGCGGCTTGGAACTCACATTAGCTTGTGATGCGCGTATAGCCTCTAATCACAAAAAAACAAAATTGGCATTGCCTGAAGTTAAATTAGGTATTTTACCAGCATGGGGTGGAAGTACTAGAATCCCAAAACTACTACGTTTTGACAAAGCTCTAGATTTATTGCTTACAGGTAAAACTCTTGATGGCAAAAGAGCCTTGAAAATAGGATTGGTAGATGCCTGTTGCCCTCCTGAAAAAATGCTGGAGGTTGCCACCACATTCAAAGTCAAAAGAAAAAAAACTCTTATGCACACTCTAATGGGAGTTGGATTTGTTCGTAACTATGCACTAAAAAAAGCACGTCAATCTGTAGGTCGTAGTACGCGCAATAATTATCCGGCACCGCTAAAAATATTGAATCATTTGACTGACCACGCCAATAGTCCAGAAGAAATTTCCTATGAATCAGAAGCACGTAAATTAGGTGAATTAGCTGTTTCTAGCGAATGTAAAAATCTCGTTCAATTATTTTTAAACAAAGAATCTGCCGATAAAGATCGCCATTGGCAGGATAAAATAAAAAAACTTCCTGACATTAAAAAATTGGCTACTCTCGGTGCAGGCGTAATGGGTGGTGGCATAGCCCACTTAGCTGCAAAAAAAGGCTATGAAGTAAGAATGCGAGACATTTCTATCGACGGACTTAACTTAGGTATGAAATCTGCTTCAAGCCTCGTGCAAAAGGAATTGAAACGTCGACGTATCAAAAAGTTTGAAGCCATCAAAACAATGTCACATATTCTACCTGTTATTGATATCACGGGTTTTTCAAAAGTTGACGCAGTTATAGAAGCAATTGTTGAAAATATCGACATTAAAAAATCGGCGTTAGCTGAAGTAGAGGCAACCGTAGATAAAGATTGCATCATTGCCAGTAACACCTCCAGCCTCAGTATCACTGAAATGGCCACCGCCCTCAAACGACCTGAAAACTTTATAGGCATGCATTTTTTCAACCCTGTGCACCGTATGCCTCTCGTTGAAGTAATACGTGGTGAAAGCACCTCTGATTCCACCGTTGCCACAATTGTAGATCTGACACAATCACTAGGTAAAACTCCAGTGGTTGTTCGTGATGGCCCCGGTTTTTTAGTCAACCGACTACTGGCTCCTTATATGAATGAAGCCCTACGCATGGTAGAAGAAGGTTTGCATCCAGAATTCATAGATGAAGCCCTATTGGATTACGGTATGCCTATGGGTCCCTGCCATTTGGTCGATGAAGTAGGAGTTGATGTGGCAAATAAGGTCGCCCATATTTTAAAAGATGGATTGGGCGAACGAATGAAGGGCAGTTCGTTAGCCGCTGAACTTGTGAGCCAAAAGAAACTAGGACGCAAAACAGGATCTGGTTTTTATGAGTATACTGGAAAAACTAAAGAATGTGCTAGTCGCTTTAAAAATCATTCGTGGACAGGACAAACTGAAGACATCCAGCTCAGATGTCTACTGCCCATGTGGAATGAAGCCCTACGCTGCTTGGATGAAAAGGTGGTTGAAACTGCTGAGCAACTCGATCTAGCCATGATATTAGGTACAGGCTACGCCCCCTTCCGCGGTGGCCCTTTTACGGCTGCAACAACTTATGGTTGGGATAAGGTATTACAAAAATTAACCAAATTATCTGAACGTTATGGAGAGAGGTTTAAAGCGGCAGATAATATCCAACAATTTATTGAAACGTAAGCGAATTACTGCGAACCACGATAGATCATGTAATCGATCATATCTTTGATGTCTGAGTCTGAAATATAGGAATGTGGGACCATCTCAGCCATAGGTGCATTTAACTTGTAAGTATTGGGCATATTGGTATAACCTTTTTTAATTTTTTCAACTAAATAATCATAAGGAACATTTTCAGGGTCCGAATATCGTTCTGCAACCATCTTAAGTGAAGGTCCAATTGAAATATCAGTAAAAACATCTTCATGACAAGTAGAACAGGTATTTGAATCAAAAAATTGTTTTACAATGGTAAAATATTTTATTTTATAAGCGCTATATTTATATTTTTTTTTCGAACTTGTTGGTTCAACATTAACTACTTCTTTAGATGGTTCTTCTATTATTTTTTCAACCGTAGTTGTTTTTTTCTTTTGTGAATTCACAAAACAAGAAAACATCATCGTGCTTATTAAAAAAATAAAAATGAGTTTATATGATTTCAAAGCAAACCGCATTAATCAATCGTTGTCCAAGAATCAACTATAAAAAAATACCTTGTTCGGTAGTCTTTTATTTGAGCATATTCCAATTCAGAATCTTTCACAACAATTGCTTTACCTGTAACTTCCACTTTTTCACCTTCAAGGTAATCTGGCCAAAAGAAAACATCATCTGTATGTATATGAATATGATAACCAGAATAAAGATAAGAGTATGGCTTATCGTTAACGGCCAAACCCTGCAAGGTTATTGTCTTACCATGAGAAGCCTCAAATTCACTAATAGGAATTGATTTGTAAGGTTTATTCTTAGCGACATCAATCAACACCTCATTTTCAACATTTTTCTCAGAGCGGCATGATATCAAGCATAAAAAAATCGCCATAATTGAAACAAATAAAACAATATCAGCTTTTGTTGTCATGTGTCACCTTTTTAAATATTATATGAAGATTTGATCTATTAGACAGCAAAAAAATGCTGATTAAGCGAAATTTCACATTAAATTGTTGATGAAAACCGTGGAACATTGCTTTGCATGTTTTTTAAGTAATCATCAAAAACCATAACTATATTACGAATCACAAGGCGTCCGTGATCAGATACTTTCAAAATAGAACCATCTTGCCAACTCAAACACGCATCTTCAAAGAAACAATTTAATTGCTCTAATTCAAATTTGTATTTATACTTAAACTCACACTGGTACATTTGTGAAAATTCATCTGTATCTAATTCAAAATGACACATCAAACGATAGATCAAATCTCGTCTTTCAACATCTTCATCAGATAGCCGCCATCCTCTCTGTATTACTGGAATCTGACCGTTTGTTATGGATTCTCTCCAATCTTTGATCACTTTAACATTTTGAGCATACACCCTATCCAATTGTGAAATACCGCTGGCGCCAAATGAAATGATATCCAAGTCCGCGTGGGTACTATAGCCTTGAAAATTTCTTCTAAGTGTCTTGTTTTGTTGGGCAATATAAAGCGAATCACTTTCTTTTGAAAAATGATCCATACCAATATAACGGTACCCTTGAGCATCCAAATAATTACCTGTCATTTCTAATATTTCCAAACGCTCATCAGGCGTTGGTAGGTCAGTAGACTTAATCAATTTCTGGTGTTTGATCATATTAGGCAAATGGGCATAATTAAAAACCGCAAAACGTTGAACATCTAATTGAGAACATAATTCTAAAGTTTTTCTGAAGGTTGAAACGGTTTGTAAAGGAAGTCCATAAATCAAGTCAAGATTAAGTGAGGTAAAACCATTGCCCTTGATCCAAGAAACCACCTCAGAAACCAAGTCATAATTGTGAATACGATTAACTGCTTTTTGTACATTTGGGTCAAAATCTTGTAAACCCATACTGGCTCAAGTAAAACCAACATCTTTTAACGCCACGATTGATTCTTCAGTTAATGCCCTAGGATCAATTTCAACTCCACACTCCGCATCTTCTGCAAAATCAAAATGTTCTCTTAAAAAATAACCAACACGTCTGATTTCAGCAGGTGTTAGATGGGTTGGTGTCCCCCCACCCCAGTGCAACTGTCTGACCTGTGAATCTGAAGAAATATGTTTTTTAGTTTGAATAATTTCTTTTTCTAATAAATCAATATAAGACGAAACAACGGCTCTATCGTTATCTACTTTCATATTGCATCCACAAAAATAACACAAGGTATCACAATAAGGTAAATGTACATAAAGACTAATGCCACGAGAGGAGTCACGCGCTTCAAGATCTGCTGTATATTTTTGAGAATTATAATCTATGTGAAAAACAGGTGCTGTAGGGTATGAAGTATAACGTGGGCCTGCCTTAGTGTATTTTTTGAGTATCGAAACATCAAAACTCATTTAAGCTCACCCGCCATCAAACGTTCACTCATTTCTTGAGCGGAATAAACAAAACTTTTCACTGTCTCTAAATTTGCTTGAGGCGTTACACCGTGACCTAAATTAACAATGTGACGACCTTTCGGCCCATGATCCAACAACAGTTTTTTTAGTTTATTTTGCATTAATTCTTTACTAGAGCACAGAGCTATGGGATCTAAATTGCCTTGTAACACAGTATCTTCACCTACAATTTTTCTTGCCTTATCCAGAGACACTGTCCAATCCACACCTAAAATAGGAGCGCCTGTCTTGGAAAGTTCAGACAAATATGAGCCACTGCCTTTTGTGAACAAAACTACAGGAATTTGCTTTAGGGCAAAGTAGGTAGAAATCTTCTTCATAGGTTTGAAACAAAATTGTCGGTAATCTTGCGTATCTAACAATCCCCCCCATGTATCAAACACTTGCACTACCTTGGCCCCTGCCTCTACCTGCAATTCTAGGTGTTCAATAATTTTGTTGGTTAAAAAATCAATCGTGTTCTGAGAAAATGTGGGATCACTCCACAATAAACTTTTAGCCTTAGAAAAATCTTTACTACCGCTCCCTTGCACCATGTAAGCAAACAATGTCCAGGGAGATCCACAAAAACCAATCAAGGGTATGTTTGTAGGTAAACGTCTTACCGAAGCTTTAATCGCCTCATAAACATAACTAAGAGAATTTTTTGAATTGTAATCCTTTAAGCCACATTGAGGTAATGGTGTTTTAAATTGTGGCCCTTCACCTTCTACAAAATTTAACTCCATACCTGCAGCAACAGGAATAACCAATATGTCACTAAATATAATGGCTGCATCCACACCCAATATTTCAACAGGCTGACAAGTCACTTCAGAAGCCATTTCTGGACTTTGACACAATGTCATAAAATTACCCGCTTTGGCACGAACGGCTTTGTAATCTGGCAAGTAACGCCCCGCTTGACGCATGAACCATACAGGGCGTCTTGAACATTGTTTTCCGTTAATTGTGTCAAGAAGTAGTGAAGACATATTAAATTCTTTCCAATAAAGAAGGGTAATAACTATCTGGACCCTGAAAACCTAAAAGATCACAAGTCGTGGCTGCTACGTTAGCCAAACCTGCATCTGGATTATTTTTTAGTCTCATGTGACTGGTATCACCTGAAACCAAGTACAAAGGCACCGGATTTAAGGTGTGTGAGCTCACCACTACTTTTTTACCATCAATCACATCAAACATGTTATCCGCATTGCCGTGGTCTGCGGTGATCAACAAAGTTCCTTTGTGTTTGAGCACTTCTTTAGATAAACGAGCCAAACAACGATCTACCGTTTCCACAGCCGTTATCGTGGCTTGCATATCACCTGTATGACCCACCATATCACCGTTAGCATAATTGATACGGATATGATCAAAGTTATTATCTAATTCTTGTATTACCGTATCTGTAATTTCAACGGCTTTCATTTTTGGAGCTGTTTCAAAGGGAACGTTGTCTGAAGGAATTTCGATATATTTTTCATAATTTTTATCAACATAACCACTGCGATTTCCATTCCAAAAAAAGGTCACATGACCGTATTTTTGAGTTTCACTAATTGCCAGAGTTTTCATTTTACTTTCGGCCAACCATTGACCAAGTGTTTCATTGATTACAGGTGGGTTTACCAAAAAATTGGTTGGCAACTTCAAATCACCATCATATTGCATCATGCCAACATAATACACACCAAGATCTTCTTGTTGAAATGGCGCAACACCTTCAAAGGCCTGTGTTATTTCAATTGAACGATCCCCACGGAAATTAAAAAATATGACCGCATCTCCTTTATGAATCAAAGGACCTTGACGCTTATCATTCCCTACTACAAAAGAAGGTAAAAATTGGTCTGTCACTCCCGGATTAGCTTCGCGCAATGACATAATGGCTTCTGTGGCAGTAGGAAAACGAGAACCTTCACCCAACACATGAGTTTTCCAGCCACGTTCGACCATATCCCAATCAGCACCATAACGATCCATGGTGATATGCATACGACCTCCACCTGAAGCAAAGGAATATCCCATCGAGTGCAGTTTTTTTTCTAAAGGTTCAAAATAATCTAATGCTGAATATTCACCCACGTCACGGCCGTCTAATAAACCATGAACACGGCAATTTTCAACTCCAGCAGATTTGGCTTTTTCAAGCATAGCCTCTAAGTGACGAATATGAGAATGGATATTACCATCACTGAGTAGACCTAAAAAATGTAATGTCCCTCCATTGAGTGCACGTTGCACGCAATTTTTCCAATGCTCTCCTTCAAAAAGTTCACCAGAATTAATGGCATTTTCAACCAGTTTAGCACCCTGATCAAAAACACGGCCACAACCTAAGGCGTTATGTCCCACCTCAGAATTACCCATGTCTTTATCAGAAGGCATGCCCACTGAGGTGCCATGAGCTTGTAATTGTGTCCACGGGACGGATTTTTTGAGACTATCAAGAAAAGGCGTATTAGCTTGTGTCACCGCATTGGATGGGTCATTAGGAGCTTCGCCAATACCATCCATCACGACAATAACGACAGGACCTTCCTGAGAAGGTCCATAACTATTTTTCTTTAATGAAGGCATGATCTATTTATTCGTTGAACTTTTAAGACAATTATCTACATTGAATTTATCATCATCTTTAACAGCCCGTTGGCATTCTTCATAAAAAACACGAATCTTTGTACTCACAAAATCTTCATGAGATATTGTGCCATCATCTGCTAATTTCAAAAGCATTTTGTGGGCCTGGTAATCGTTATTTACTATACCCGCCTTACTTTGCAACATACGCCATGATTTACGGCGCTCTATACAAAACAAAACAGCCTGACGACTTAACTTAAATGGTACAGGCTTGCCTTTAACATCGATGTAAGTATAAACACCAAATTCAGGAATAAATGCGCGGTGACCTTCAACATTAAAATACCTGTTGGTCACATCATTTTGTGACAATCTCAAAATCACATCATCTAAAAATGGAGAATCTTTTATTTCATCTTCTTTAGCTTTTACGATGTGACGACGAAATCTCGCCTCAGTAGCGGCCCAGTGCACAATAGTGTAATTATACTTTTTATTATCTGCAAAAGATTTTTTATGCCAATCGTTTTTAGCACTGGGGTTACCTTTTATGCTGAAAGAATCAAAAACCGTTTCACCCAACTGAGGATTAGACACAAACTCAGGCATGCAGCGGCTATCTCGCACTCGTTGCGCCTGAAGTGTGGAGGCATCATCAGGAACACCATGTTCTGGCTGACAAGAGGTGAACGATTGAATCATACAAACACCACGATAAGTCAAGCCATCCAAAATAGCTTTATACAAATTAGCCGAGTTAGCCATAGAAACCTGAGCCACAAAGGGGCTGCCGTGTCCACCCGTCATACTTTCAGCAACACCTTTTTTCTCTGTGAGCTTACCTTGGCTACCCGCACCAAACTGATTCATATCAAAACCACCTGTCATCACAGAAGAATCGGAATTCTGACCACCTGTGTTTGAGTACACTTGAGTGTCTAGCAAGATTATGGAAACATTAGGACGGTTTTGTAAGACAACTTTAGAGAGATTCTGATATCCAATATCACCCATTCCACCATCACCACCTACAACTAATACCTTGGGCAATTCCATACATTCCTGCGTGCTAAAATCTGCATCTGTCATATGCGAATCTCTCCAATAATCTTTAGGAGAGTACGAGGCATTCACATCAAGTACTGCATCTACCAAACGTTCAGGTAAAACAGATCTTCTGGCATGACTTTGTATTGTACTTTCAGCAATCAACCATCCTACAGTTGTTCCATCTTGAAACAATGAATTCATCCATGGATACGGGTGTGGATTATTAGGATGAGTCGAACCAAATACCGTATTACAACCTGTATTAGCTGCCATGGCCATCACCGACATCCCGTGATACTTACCTCCATCACGTACTTGAATATCTTTGTGGTTTGCGGCATCTTGTTCCAACACCATCATTAACGCTTCAACAATAGACTCTTCTTGTTTGTCTTCATGCTGTGATTGAATTTTGTCAGTGTCTTTATCATTTTCGCCACCTAGATCCATGATCAAGTGCAACACAGCTTTACGCAGTGTTGAGTAGCTATCAGGCTTTTTGTCTTTAAGTTGCTTGAGTAAGGCAACACCGTTACTTTTTAATAAGGCTACCTTTTCTCTCAAACGATCAGCTTTGCGGTGGTAAACAGGGCGCATAAAGGCTTCTGTTAAGGTAACCATAGCACGCATAACCGTTTTTTCACCACAACCCGCACACGCTCCATCACCCGAAACCAGCGCATCGTAATTGCTACGTACCATTAAGTGGTTTCTTAAAGCGGCAGCTTTTGATTCTTCAATATTTTCATCATTGTAAAGACCCAAATATTTTTGCTTGGTATCTTGTAACAGTGTAGAAAAATCTGCACCCACCATATGATGTGCATTATTTTCAGCTGTATCAGGCACCATGCGTAAGGCATCATGATCACCACATTGCTCAACACATTCTCCACAACCTTTACACAAATCACTGACAAAGATAGAAAACAAACCTCCTGAACCTGGATCTTTTCTTTCTTTTGAAGCAAATGTTGCCACTGTTTTATTATAAGCCAACGGAATTTCACTGATAATTTTTTTGAGTTCTATGACAGCCGTAGTTACCGCTCCATTCATCTTAGACAATTCCTCGTTAGAGCTAACAAGTTTGTCTATTTCTTCATTAAAGACATCAGGAAATGGTTTAGCATGGTTTTTGTTGTTTTTAATTTCGTCCGTCATAACTGCGCGAATATTAGTCTCTAGAGTAACTAAATTTCTCAACAATACTTTTTTAGCAGAGTCATCCGACACATAATTCAAAACAGAAGTTTGTAAAATACTATATATTTCTTGAGTCGTATTAGGTAACGCCGTATCTGGGCAAGACGTAATACATGCCATACATTGCGTACAATTTTCGGCAATAAAAATAGGGGTTTCACGACGTGCCACATACTTAGATGACTGTTGGCCTGTACCCGCTGCAATAAAACCCGTTGAAGTGTAAGCGGTAGAAGGTTGGTAGTATTCATCACCTTCTCTGAACAATTTATTATACCTATCAAGGGAAAACAAAGGTGCCCTTTCAGAATTATCAACTGTCGTTTTATTACATGGCGCGTTGTAAGGTAGTCTCATGCTTGAAGAATCTGTGTCTGCGATGCCCCCGTATTGAACTTCGCGTACTTGCTCAAAACCTGCTTTCATTACGGTCATATTTGAATTGACAACCGCATCCCCAAATTTACCGAATTTTTTAACATATTGTGCTTTGACGACATCGAGGAATTTTTGACTTGGTATTTTATTATCTTCTAAAAAAGTAGACACTTTAAAGAAGGCACCTAAAAAAGCATTGCCCTGCATTCTAAACTGAAGGTCTTTACGATCTGTCGCGGATTTAGCTATATCAAAACCAGGTAATGTGTATATCTTAATTTTTTTGTCAATTATTTCCTGACGATATTTCGAGGGAATACGTTGCCATACTTGTTCAGCAGACTCATCAGATTCCCATACAAAAGCACCACCCTCATCAAAGCCTTCCAATGGATTACTATGTGTGAAAGCCTTGGGGTCGCAGCATAACACCACGTTCACATGACGCAAATCACAGTTAACACGAATACGCTCTGGAGCAGCCACCATGAAATAATTGGTAGGCGCCCCTTTTTTTTCTGAACCGTATTTGGGGTTTGCCGATACATGTAAAAACTCTTCATCTAAACCTGTCAAAGGATCCACTTTAGGGTTTTGTGAGGCAATATACCCACCCAACTCGCCAAATATTTCAGAAAGATTTTTACCTGTTGTGATGGCTCCCCACCCTCCAATAGAATGAAAACGTATAGCAATCGCACCCTCTGGCAAACCAGAAGGAGTTTCATCCGCAACAACCGCATAAGGATGATCTATACCTAAATAAATCAAACTATATCCGTCCTCAGCGGTTTTACCATCTTGCCTTTTGATTTTTCCATTAACATATTCATAGGCACCAATAACATGCTCTGGCCTAAAATCACGTGAGCCTACACCGTATACACCATTAAATATTTTAGGTGTTTCTTCAGGTGTTAATGTTGGTAGTAATTTACCTGTTGAACCAACCATGCCATCTTGAGATTTTTGCAATGCAGTATACACATCCCTTGCCAAAGGATTAGTTGGAGACAATTGCTCATCTGTTCGCTCAATAACAATCACATTCTTTTTACCTCTTAAGGCTTCAATCACGGCAGCTTCAGGAAAAGGACGGATCACATTCAAATGGATCACACCAAAATTTTCATTTCTAGATTTTTTGATGTAATCAACAGTCGCTTCAATATTCTCAGCCGCACAACCCAAACAGAAAAATACGGTGTCAGAATTTTCAGTGTTATACTCACTCAACAAACCATAATAACGACCGGTCAATTCACCAAATTCTTTATAAGCCTCTTCAAGGAAATTTAAAATGGGCTCAGAAAAATGTTGACGCCTAGCCGCTTGGCCTGTCATAAAATGTTCTTGATTTTGCACTGAACCAATCAATACTGGATTTTTGAGATCAATTGTTGCAGGAATTCTTTTACGTGTAGGACCAAACAACTCTTTTTGAGACTCTGTTGGCGTATCGATAATATCATCTGGTCTACCCAAAAACTCACGCATCAATTCAGATTCATGCATCAAAAAGGTACGTTCCAAATGCGAAGTTAAAAAACCATCTTGTATATTCATCCCTGGATTCAGAGACAATTCATTTACTTTTCTCAATATCAACGCTTGGTCAGCCGTTTGTTGAGCGTCTTTACCCATGAGCATTGTCCATCCCACATCAAGAGCTGCCATAATATCATCATGACCACAATGAACATTTAATGCGTGTTTAGTTAAAGCTCGAGCCGCTACTTCTATCACCATTGTGGACAATTTACCTAGTGCGTGATAATACTGCTCTAAACCATAAAC
>Ga0316192_10000218_pt1 | contig 40141 bp, 37 predicted proteins | sample MerIslwburrow_MG_FD_204931 | JGI IMG/M metagenome (GOLD analysis project Ga0316192, IMG submission 204931) | Coastal sediment microbial communities from Maine, United States - Merrow Island worm burrow | ecosystem: Environmental > Aquatic > Marine > Coastal > Sediment | place: USA: Maine...
TTTCTGAGCTTCACGCCCGCGCTAGTAGCGTTGATGGGGATTCCCCTTCTGTCGGAGAACCCGGCTCCAATGCAATGGGGCGGCATGCTGATCTATTTGATCGGTGCGCTGGTGTATCTGTTGCCCGTGGAGTTACCCCTGGCCGCCGCTGGCCTCGCCGCAGCCGTCATTGGGCTGCTGGCCAACGCGGGCTCTTCGATCCTGGGGCGGTCGGTCAATCGAGAGGAGCATCTTCATCCATTGGTGGTGACGGTTGTGAGCATGGGTATTGGAGCACTCGTTCTGCTGGCGGTCGGTCTGACGAGCCAGGGCCTACCGAGCCTGTCGTGGAAAAGCTGGGGCCTGATCGTGTGGCTGGCTGCGGTCAATACCGCGCTTGCTTTCACTCTGTGGAATCACACCCTCCGGAGGCTCACCGCTGTGGAGTCGAGCCTCATCAACAACACAATGCTCATTCAGATTGCACTGCTGGCCTGGGTCTTCCTCGACGAGCCTTTGAGCGCCAAAGGTGTAGCCGGAATCATCCTGGCAGCGGTCGGGGTGCTCGCGGTGCAAGTGGCGAGCCCGAAGACCCCGACCGAGCGGCCGCAGGAGTCGTAGTCACGCGATGAACAGACTCCCTGATCGCCCCATGACCCACCTGGTACCGGTCTTGGTGGCTGCGATGCTGTCGGCCTGCCAGGGGGCGCCCACAAGCGAAGAGACCGCACTCCAGGTCTTAATGAGCGAACCGGTCGGGGTGATGGGGACGCAGACGAGCCTGGCGGTGGTTTTTCCTGGCGAAGAAGCCAATCGTGGTAGAGACATCCTGGGCGCGGCCGAGGCCGAGCTGCGCCGCATCGAGGCCCTCATGAGCACTTGGATCGACGGGTCGGAGATCTCCCGCCTCAACGCTGCGGCAGCCAATGAATCGGTCGCTCTTTCTGCCGACTCCCAGGAGGTACTGCGATTCGCACGCCAGCTCTTCGACGACACCGAAGGTGCCTTCGATGTGACCTGTCGCCCATTGATCGAGCTCTGGCGTCGTGCCGGAGACGAGGGACAGCTGCCGCCAGAGGAGGAGCTCGCGGAGCGCCGGCAAGCTTCGGACTGGTCGTGGATCGAGCTCACGAAACAGGGGGCTCGCAAGAGTCGAAACACTGCTTGTGTCGACCTGTCGGGTATTGCCAAGGGCTATGCCATCGATCAGGCCCTGACGATCCTGCGGGAAAGTGGAGCTGCAGGCGGTTTGGTCGAGGTCGGAGGGGATCTGCGAGTCTTCGGGATCGGTCCGGAGGGAGAGGACTGGGCCATCGGAATCCGTAGCCCGTTCGAGGATCGGGCCTGGGGCGAGATCGCGCTAACCGACGGCGCAGTGTGCACCAGTGGAGACTACGCTCGCTACATGGAGGTCGATGGCCAGCGATACAGTGAGGTCATCGACCCTCGAACCGGGCGTCCGGCGACGCGCGTTTCCTCGGTGACAGTCGTTGCTGGGGATGCGGCGACTGCCGACGCCTGGGCCACAGCGCTGACCGTTCTAGGGTCCGATGGGGTGGGGCTCCTACCGACGGGTGAGCGGATCGAGGCCCTGATCGTGAGCGTCGACGAGGCCGGGTCGCACCGGGTTCGAGCGAGCCGCGGCTTTGTGGATCTTCTGGTGAGCTCTGAGTTCGAGCTGGCCGAGAACCTGAAAGAATCGCTGCCCTGAATCAGCCTCGCCACTCGGCCTGATCTACGGTCGTCTCGAAGTCCGGCTCGACGCGACCCGGAAGCTCTTCGTCGATGGTGGCCGCCAGGTCTTCAGCGGACGGTTTCCCGACGTAGAGCAGCGACTCCATCGGGCACTTCTCCATGCTCTTCTCGAAGTCGCCTTCTTCGACAGCTGCCCCGTGGTAGTCGAGGGTGGGCAGGTTGGCGTCCATGGTGAAGAGATCGCTGAGCTTGGCGCAGGCTCCGCAGCCGATGCAACCGACCTTGCAGACCTTTCGGACGTCGTTTCCGAAGTCCTCGTTGGAGCAGGAGACGACGAGAACCCGCTCTGCCTTGAAGGGGATGCGGCTGATGATTCCCCGGGGACAGGTCTCCACGCAGGCACCGCAGCCGGTGCACTTCTCGTAGTCGATCTGCACCAGCCCCCAGATCATCTTCATGGCGTCGAAGGTGCAGGCCTCGACGCAGTCTCCGAGGCCGAGGCAGCCGTAGACGCAACCCTGGTAGCCAGCGACCAGATTGGCCGCGGTACAAGTGCGCTCGCCGCGATAGTCGTTGACGCCGAGTCGCTGCGGCAGGGTGGCTCCACAGTGAACCACGGCTCGGTAGGGCCAGGTCTCCTCCACCTCGACGCCCATGATCTCGGCTACCGCCTCCGCGCAGCTCTCCCCTCCCGGGGCGCATAGGGCGACGGAGGCTCCGTCGTTCACCACACCCTCGGCATAGTCGGTGCATCCGATATATCCACAACCGGCACAGTTGGCGCCTGGTAAGACGGCGTCGATCTGCTCGACACGGGGGTCGACCTCGACGTGGAAGGCCTTGTTCGCCCAGCCGAGCACGAAGCTCATGGAGACCGCCAGCAGCAGCAGCGTCGAGGAGGCGAGCAGGACGACGAGCAGGGTCATGGGTTGAGCAGCTTCTCCACGTTGGCGCCGATGCCCGAGAAGCCCATGAAGGCCAGGGCGAGGATCCCCGCGACGATCATGGTGATGGCGGCTCCGCGCAGGGATTCAGGCACCTCGCACAGCTCGAGCTCCTCGCGAATGCCGGCCATCAGGACGATGGCAATGGTGAACCCGACCCCGCCGAAGATGGCCAGAGTCAGGGACTCAGGCAACCCCCAGTCGCGGGCCACGACGTGCTTCATGATCTCTAGACAAGCGAAGAGGATGGCGCAGTTGGTGGTGATCAATGGCAGGAAGACGCCAAACGACTTGTACAGGGGCGGGAAGAACTTGCGCACGTACATCTCGACCAGTTGCACACTGGAGGCGATCACGAAGATGTAGACGATGTAACTCAGGACGCTCAGGTCCACCTCGCCAGCCTCGGCCGCAGGGTTGAGGCTCGACCAGACCCAGTTGGGTAACGGTGCGCCGGGCCGCAGAACGAACTCGGTCATCGTCCAGCTCAGCAAGGCGGCCACCGAGATCACGAAGGTCACGGCGCAGCCCATGCCGAAGGCGGTGTCGAGGCGTCGTGACACTCCGAGGAAGGGACATAGCCCGACGAAATAGGTCAACACGAAGTTGTTGACCAGCGCCGCGCCGATAGCGATCAACAGGAGATCGGCGAAGAGCTCCATCTCAAACACTCCCCGCTTCGGCCGCGCTCTCCCGCGCCCTGCGACGGTGGCCCAGCCAGGTGGCGAGACCGAGCAGTGACCCGAGGGCCAAGAAGGCCCCGGGCGGCAGGATCATGAGGATCAGGGTTGGGAACGATTCGGGCACAAGCTGAATGCCAAACCACGAACCGTTGCCGAGAATCTCGCGCACGGTGGCCACACTGGCCAGTGCCAGAAGGAAGCCCAGAGAAACGCCGACAGCGTCAGCCAGTGCCGCCTTCGGTCCCTGCTTGGAGGAACAGACCTCACAACGGCTGATGATCATGCAGTTGACGATGATCAGGGGCACGTAGGGTCCCAGCAGCTTGCTCATCGGATAGGCGAAGGCCGCCAGCGTTCGGTCCGCGATGGTGACGAAGGTGGCGATCGTCAGGGTGAAGACGAGAATCCGTAGGTGCGGTTTGAGCAGATGGCGAATGAGACTGGTAATCAGATTGGCGCAGATGAGCACGAAGGCGGTGGCACCCACCATGGTCATGGCCGGCTTCATGGCGGCCGTGACAGCCAGCGTGGGACACAGGCCCAGCAGCTGGCGATAGACCGGGTTCTCCGGCAGGATGCCGTTGAGAAATCGCTCCAGCGGTGTCGGCTCAGGGACGGGCATCGGACCTCTCCGGTTCTTCCGCGATCTCCACCTTGACCAGGGCGACGGTGTCGTTGACGATCTTGCAGACGCTTCTGGAGCTGACGGTCGCACCGGTTAGAGCCTGAATTGCGTATGGGCTCTGAGCCGCTTCCGCCGCATCCCGACCGACGGTCAGGGGGTTATCCGTGGGAATTCCGACAAAGTGCTGTCGAAAACCGCTCCGCACGATGCCATCGCCAAGTGCCGGTGTCTCCTTCTGGTTGAGAACGTAGATGCCGGTGATCCGAGCGGTGTCGGCGGTCAGCCCGACCAGGAGCTCGATCACGTCGGCATAGCCGTGATCCTGGCCTCGCGCTACCCAACCCAGCAAGCGCCCCGGATCCCCTTCGGCAACCTGGTAGAGCGCGGAGGCTTCCGAGGGCTGCTCGACAATGGTCAGCACTCTCGGTTCACCCGCAGCCGGCTCGATCCTCACCAGGTCACCTTCGATCGTGATGGAAGCGCCCTCCATGACCTCTGCGCCCAGCAGGAGGCCGGGAATCTCTCTCATGATCTCGGCCCGGATGTTGTCTTCGATCCTCGGGGAGAGCTTCAGATGAACGGCGGCCAGAAGCGCGCCGAAGACCCCGGCCAGCAGCAGGATGAGCCACGCCTGTCCCAGATAGGTGTCACGCAAGCGGCTCACGATTCGATGCTCCTCGTCAGATCCTCTCCACTCAGGCCTTGGCGGGCAGTCCGCCGAGGGGTTTCGGAATCGTCCCGCGGTTGATCAGGGGAACGACAGCGTTCATCAACAAGACGGCGAAAACCACTCCTTCCGGATAGTTGGAGAACAATCGGATCACCACGACCAGAGCCCCCAGACCGGCCCCGAAGATCACCTGGCCGCGGCCCGTGAGAGGGCTGGTCACAGGGTCGGTGGCGATAAAGAAGGCCGAGAAGACGAGGGCACCGCTTGTCAGATGTTGCAGCACCGTCAAGGGTGACTCCGGCATCAGGAGATTGGCGATCCCAGCCACGACGGCGGCCGAAGCGAGCATGCTCACTGGTGTCTGCCATACCGCCGAACGTCGGAGGCAAAGATAGAGCCCCCCCACTAGACAGGCCACAACGCTGGTCTCGCCGAGGGAGCCGTTGGCGTTGCCGACGAACAGGGCCCAGAGCCCCGGCACGTTGCCCGAGAGCTCCTTGGCCGCTGTCAATGGGGTGGCCTGGGTGAGGATCTCGAGCGTTGCTCCTGACCGAACGTAAGCGGTGGCACCGAGGGATGAGGCGAAGCTGATCATCACGAAGGCCCGCCCGACCATGGCCGGATTGAAGATGTTCTGACCCAGGCCGCCGAAGACCGCCTTGCCGAAACCGATGGCCACCACCGAGGCGACCACACCTACATACCAGGGGGCACTCCAGGGCAGCGAGAGGCCTAGAATCACCCCGGTGACAACGGCCGAGGCATCCTGGAGCGAGGGCCTCGTGCCTCTCCAGAGACTGGTGATCGCCTCCACCGTCAAGCAGCTCACCACGCAGATCCCGACTTGCAGCACGGCGAACCACCGGAAGAGGAAGAGCGCCATCGACATCACAGGTACGAGGGCGATCAGGACGTCGACCATCAGGCGCTGGGTTGTGAGCCCGGAGCTCGAAAGGTGCGGACTGGGAGCTACCTGCAGGCCCGGTTCGATCGGTGCCTCCTTTCTTGGTGTCGCCGGAGCTTTGTTGGTGGCCTCTACCATGGCTTCGTTCCGCTCTCTACACTCAAGCTGCAGCCAGGTGGGCTTTGCCCATTCGGATGAGCTGGACCAAAGGGATTTGAGCCGGGCACTGGTACGCGCAGCAGCCGCATTCCATGCAGGCGTTGATGTGGTAGCGCTCGGCCAGAGTCCAGGCGCCTTTTCGGGCTGCCAAAGCGATCCTCGTGGGCACCAGATTCAGGGGACAGGCGTCGACACAGAGGCCGCACCGCACGCAGGAGGTCTCCTCGAACTGCTGGAGGTCCTCCCGGGTCAGCACCGTGATTCCACTCGTGCCCTTGGTGACGGGTGTGTCGAGGTCACCCAGAGTGAAGCCCATCATTGGTCCGCCAGCGAGAACCCGGGCCGCATCCGGGGTCAACCCACCTGCTATCTCGATCAGCTCGCCGTAGGAGATGCCGATTGGGGCCAGGAGGTTCTTCGGCTGGACCACGCCCCGACCCGTTACCGTGACAATACGGTGCGTCATGGGTTTGCCTCGGAGCACGGCGCGCGCAATCGCCGCCGCAGTCGCCACGTTGACCACGACCACACCGACGTCCAGGGGCAGTCCGTTGGCTGGCACGTTGCTTCCCACGAGAACGGGAACCAATTGACGCTCGGATCCTTGCGGGTACTTCGTTCTGACGACCCGGATCTCGATGTCGGTGCTTTCGGCAGCCTTCGAGAGAGCTTCGGCGGCTTGCCTTTTGTCATCCTCGATGCCGATGATGATCCGACGGGCGCCGACTGCGGAGGCCGCCAGAAGGGCTCCAGTGATGACCGGCCGTGGGGCCTCCAGCATCAGTCGGTAGTCAGCTGTCAGGTACGGCTCGCATTCACAGCCGTTGACCACCAGGGTGTCGATTGGCCTGTCCGGGTTGAGGGCCAACTTGATGTGGGTCGGAAAGGCAGCGCCTCCCATCCCGACGAGCCCGGCCTCTCTTACGCCCTGGAGGATGAGATCGGGCCGCGGCAGATCGAGTCTGAGAGTCGGCCACTCCCCCCCGAAAGTGTCGTCGAGAAGGGCTTGTCCCTCCAACTGCTCGTCACCGGCCTTGATCGGCACCGTTGGCACGCGCCGGCCGTTGGGCAGGGTGGCGGCGGACTCCTTGGCCACCCGGCCAGAGATGCTGGCGTGCACGCAAGCCGAGACAGGAGCATCGGAACTGCCCACCAGGTCCCCGGCCACGACTTCGTCCCTGGACTTGACGGTCGCCTCGCACAGAGCCCCGACATGCTGCAGCAGCGGGATGCGGACCTGCTTCGGCGTGGGGACGACCTCGATCGGTTGGTCCCGGGCCAACCGCTTCGAGGAGGGAGGGTGAATGCCGCCAGCGAAGCTGCGGCGCCGCGGGCTGACCGGGCCGGGTTGAGCTACTCTCATGGACCCTCCGACCAACGCCGTTGCAGGATGCCGGCGATCAGGACAGCAGCGACGGTGGCCGCCAGCAGGCCGCCGCCGGCTCCAGCCAGTTGTCGAAGGGCGCCCTCGCCGACCAGGAGTGCGCCGATGAGGGCTGCCGCCAGGGGAAGCAGGAAGTAGCAGATCGCTGCAACCACCAGGCTGCCGCCCTGCAGAGGGCGCTCCGAACTGAGAAGAGTCTCACTGTCGCCGACCTGCTGCTCGCAGCCCGTGCAGTCAATCGGGCATTGGGGAGCCGGTAGGTAGACACTCGCCCGCTCATCGCGCCCGGCAAGGGTGCTGTGCGAGAGGTTGCAAGCAGAAGCGCCCTCGAGCGGGCCAGTAGCGCTAGCCATCGGCCCTCAGTATCCGGCCGGCAGACCCCTTCTGCAACGTTTGAAAGGGCGGATCGGACTCAGCTGAATGTTGTAGTCCCCAAGAGGCACGAGTGGCGGCGCGTCAGGATTCGGCGCGGCCAATCTCCTCGAGTGTCACGAGACCGACTCGCAAAGCGTAGAGGGCCGCCTGGGTACGATTGCCGAGGCTGAGCTTGGCAAGAATGTGACTGACGTGAGTGCGGACCGTCGCCTCGCTGATAAACAGCTTGCCGCCGATCTGGTCGTTGGTGAGGCCACGCGCCACCAGCTTCAGGACTTCCAATTCGCGCTCGCTCAGTGGCTCTGCCGGCGGTGTCGGCTCGAGATCGGTGGAGAACTCCTGAAGCAGCCGCCTTGCGACAGCAGGTGTCAGCGCGGACTGACCCTCGGCAGCCTTATGGATGGCTTGCACCAGGTCGGCCGGGCTGGTGTCCTTCAAAAGGTAGCCCAGGGCGCCGGCTCGAACCGCCGGAAAGAGCTTGTCGTCGCTGCCGAAGCTCGTCAGAACGAGAACGTTTGACGCCAGGCCTCGTTCGCGGAGCTCTCGAATGGCTTCCACGCCATCCATCTCAGGCATGACCAGGTCCATGAGGATGACATCGGGTTGGAGGCTCTCCGCCAGCTCCAGACCCTGGCGTCCGTTCTCGGCCTGACCCAAGACCTTGATGTCGGATTCTGTTTCCAGCAGGGTGATGATGCCGCGACGAACGATCTCATGATCGTCCACGACCAGTACAGTTATCGGTTGGCTGCTCATTGGGCTACTCCAGGGGAGCCACCCGGCTCGGGTGGCAGGTTTTTCAAAGGCACCTCGACGCGGATCAAGGTACCGCTTCCAGGGTGGCTGTCGATGAACAGCAGCCCACCGATCGCCGCGGCCCGCTCTTCGAGACCCAGTAGACCCAGACCACCGCGCTGCCTGGCGACGGCGGTGTCGAATCCCAGCCCATTGTCGGCAATCTCCAGGAAGGCCGAGGTCTCCGACTGGCGAAGCTCCACCGAGATTCGGGTGGCCTCCGCGTGTTTGAGGATGTTGTTCAGTGACTCCTTGGCGATGCCGTACAGCGCCTTTTCGATGGCACCGGGTAGCGATATCGGTCCGGCGGTCAGAAACTCGGCCTTGACGCCGGCACGTCCCTCGACGGCTGCCAACCGGGCCTGCAGCGCGCCTGCCAGGCCCTTCTTCTCCAGTGCTGGCGGCCGCAACTCGAAGACCAGAAGGCGCATCTCACGCAGCGCTTCGAGAGCCGCCTTCTGCAGGTCGTGCATCAGGCTCTTGGCCTTGTCTGCCTGGTTTGCGTCGAGGAGTCGTGACGCCGCCTCGCTGTACATCGTGACACCGTAAAGCGACTGGGTCACCGAATCGTGAAGCTCGTGCGCCAGCCGCTGGCGATCTTCCAGAACAGCGATGTGCTCGTGCTGCTCATGAAATCGCGCATGCACGATGGCGGCACTGGCGCTTTCCGTGAAGTGCCGCAGAATGCGCAGATCACCCTCTTCACAGTCTTCCGCGCTGCAGTTCAACAACAGTGTACCGATGCTCTGCCCCTTGACCTCCAAGGGTATCGAGATGTCTGAGGCGCTGGGATTGGCGGCGAGTTGCCGCAACCTTTCGGGCGTGATCCCAACCGCATTTCCAGAGGAGGCTCGGCGTGGGTTTTCCGATCCATCGTGCAAGAATGCCACCGCGCCACCCGCTCCCAAGATGCGCTGGGCCTCCCGCGCGGTAATCGCCAGGACGTCATCGACGTTTTGCATCTCGAGAAGGGCCTCGGTAGAGCTCTGAAGTCGATCGGCCTCCTGCAGGCGGTGTTGTGCATCTTCATACTTCGAAGCATTGTCGACGGCAGGCGCAACCGCCTGGGAGATGCCCGAAACCAGGCGGAGCTCATCGGGATCGAATCCGCACTCTCGGTCGAAGGAGATTCCTACGGCAAGCGCCAGCACCTTGCCAGCAAGTGCAATGGGGATCGACACCACGGTCCTGATTCCTTCTACGTCAGGCCGGCCCGCGAAAGCGGCTCGTGCCTCGTCGCCGCAGAAGGCTGCGAGTGCCCCCGATGCCAGCGCCTTCGAGACCAGGGGGTCGGATTCTTCCTTCAGCGGTCTATCGAGCAAGCGGGCCAGGTCGGGTTGCCCGGGGCCGTCGATCGAACCTCGAGGCTCGAAGGCCTCTTCTCGCTGGTTCCAGAGAAGGATCGCGCAATGGGACAGACGCAACGCACGCGTTATTCCCCGTGCGATCGAGGGCAAGATGACATCGAGATCCAGGGAGCCTCCACTGGTCTCGGCGGCATCCAGCATGAGGGCCAGCCGGTCCTTCTCATGGCGTACGGATTGGCGCATACCCTTGGCGAACAGGTCGGCGAAACGACCCGCCGCTGAGCGCAGGATTCGATCCAGCCGCAAGATCGCGTCGCTTGCCGCAGTGGGGTCTTCTCGGAAGTTGTCGAGAATTGCCGGCAACGCCGCTTCTTTGAGAGAGAGAATACCTTCCACGACCTCGTAGATCGCGAAGCCCATGGCCCCGCGCTCCCGACTGAGCGTCTCAGCACGGTCCAGCAGAGGTTGTGAGGAGCCCTCATCCAGACTGCGGACAACATCCCCCAGGCTGGCCGAGACCCAGGAACGCAACTCCTCTACAGACCTTTCCTGATAGTGGCTTCCGGCCTGGCTTCGCAGATCGTCCACCGTTCGGTCGAGGATCGCCTCCCGTTCCGCTCGAAGGAGTTGGGCCAGGGCGGGGGAAGCAAGCGTCTTGGTCATGGAACTCGCAGCCGATCGAGAGTAAGGGGGGTGTCTTGCTCGAGATGGCTGACCTGGCCAGCGCTCCCGGCTTGTTGCTGAGAATAGCAGGCAATGGAAGAGACCCTCCACTGGCTCCGCCCGGCGTTGAGGGCTTCGGGGTGGAGACGGGCGGCGTTCCTTCGCCCGATCCTTGAGGGCTTGGGGTTGAGGCGGCCGGCCGTTCCTGCCGGCCGGTCTTTGAGGCAATGAGGGTTGATGCGGTCGGGCGTTGCCCCGTACTCCCTTGGGCCTTCACGCCCCTATTGCCTTCACTGGTGCCAAGGGTTCGGCGTGGGGACCTCCAGGGGGTTCTTGCAGCGGAAGGGAGGATAGCCCCCTGGGGGGCCCCACTGCCCCAAGGATCGGCTGGAGCAAGCGACAGCCGCCTCAGGCCCCAGGCCCTCAAAGATCAGCCGGCGCAAAGCACCGGATGCCTCAACCCTCAGGTTTGGCCGCGTTGCGGGCGCGAAACTCGTCGCGGGCCTTGCGGGCCATCGCGTAGATCTCCGGCGGCATGAAGGCCTCGGAAAAATGGGCCGCAAAGGACTCGGCTGCGTCGGTCCACCCTCTTTGGGTGGCTGGATCGGTAGGGGCGTTGACCGTCAAACCACGTTTCTGCATCTCGGCGATGGCGGCAGCGTCCTGCGCGGGAATCTCCACCTCGAAGCTCTTTGCCGCACGGCTCGAAGCCACCAAGATCTTCTCCTGGTCCTCTTTCGAGATCTTGCTCCATCCGCGGTTGGTGATGACGGTGGCTCCCACCAACGGGGCAATGCCCATGTCCAGCATATAGGGCGTCTGGCGATACCACTGTAACGCCAGCGCGGCCAGCGGTGTCGAGGGTACTGCCTCGATCATGCCTGTTTGCATGGCGGGCAGGGCATCGGTCAGGGCCAACGGTACGGGACGGAAGCCGTTGTCCTTCCACCACGACACCAGTCGATCGCTTCCTGCCCAGACGAAGAGCTTGAGTCGCTTCAAGTCGCCGATCGTGTTCACCGGCTCGGTGGCGAAAAGTTGCACCCATCCTCCGTGGCCCCAGTGGAGAAAGGTGAAGCCCTTGGCCTCGAGGCGCTCGCGCAGAACCGGCTCGAGGCTGTCGAGGACGTAGAAGTACTCGTCGTAGGACTCGTAGAACAGAGGGATGGAGAAGACGTTGAAGGCCTCGTCGATCTCCGCCAGGCCGGTGACCGTGATGGTGGCCGCTTGGAGTTGGCCAATGCGCATCTTGCGAACGATGTCGGGGTCGTCACCGGCCACGCCGCCGGGATAGATCCTGGCGACCACCCGCCCATCGGTGATCGTCTTCCACTCCTCGGTCAGCTCCCGGAGCAAGACACCCCAGACGGAGCGTTCTGGAACAAGGGTGGCCAACTTTACGGTGGTGGTTCGCTGAGCCAGGGCCGGCACCACAGCGGCCAGTAGCAATCCGACCATAGCGAGGACAGGCAGGACTCGAAGGGAGATCGATCTCAGGGTGCACATGATGGACTCCTAGCGTCGCTTTCTTCGCGGCTGTTATCCGAGCCCGCCGATCTTACTGTCTGTTGGCTTCGATCTCGAATGAGGGTCTGCACTCCCCTCGGGCCGCGCTGCGCATGAAGTCACAGATCGTCTTGATCGACGACCGGTTGAAAGCTGTTGAGGACCGCCGAGCGAAGCTCGTTGGCCAGGATCTTCCGATCGCCGCCCTGGAGTTGTCGATCTCCGAAGACCACCGTGGCGTCGATCCGGCGCAGCTTGAAGAGCTCGAGGGCGTGAGGAGCAAAGGGCATTCCACCCCACCAGCACACCGCCAAGTGAGCTGGAGGCTCTCCCTCGGGTGTCTGATAGCTCACGGCTGCGTACGAGACCGGTAGGCCGATTCGAGCTGCCGGCTCGAGCAGCGCGGGTCGGAACGGCAGAACGGACGCGCCGGCGGAACTGGTGCCCTCGGCAAAGAGGATGACTCCTCGCCCGTAGCTGAGCTGGCGCTCGATCTCTCGCATCACCCCGGGGATCTCTCGCCGGGCTTCACGATCGATGAAGATGGTCTCCACGGACCGGCAGAGAAAGCCGACGGCAGGCCAATCGGAGATCTCGGCCTTGGCCACGAAGACGCCCCCTACGGCACTGCCGAGGACCGCGATGTCCACATAGCTGAGGTGGTTCGAGACCAGGAAGAAGGGGGTCTCTGGCGGGTCGCCCACAGTGTGGCAGCGCACTCCGCAGATGATCAGCAGACCCCGGGACCAGGTCTTCAAGATGAAACTCCTCCAGCGCGCGGCGAGACGGGGGGACGGCAGCGTGAAGAGGAGTCCGACGTGAAGGGTCACCTCGATGCCCACGGTCCAGAGGCTGATCAAAAGGATCTTGAGCGTTGCCCGTAGCCGCTTCATGAAGCCACACAAAACCTCTCGCTAGGTCCGAGGAAGAGGGCCTGATCTCCACCCTGGCCCCCGCGGCCTATGCTGACAGTTTACTCCGGCAGCTTGGGCTTCGAGCGCCAGTCTGATTCAATGGGGCCAGCGTTAGACGGACAGGAGGTCAGAAGAATGGAGAAAGTCCAAGTCGCGGTTTGGAGCGAGGTCGAGGATCGCAAGCCGATCCATGCACTGGTGGCAGGGGTCGATCTCGTCGTAGTGCGTATAGATGGCGAGGTCTCGGTGCTCTACGGGCGCTGCCTGCATCGGGGCGCTCTCATGGCCGATGGCTTTGTTCGGGGCGAGGACCTGGTCTGCGGGGTCCACTCCTGGGACTATCAGGCTCGCACCGGAGTCAGCTCCTACAACCCTGAAGAATGCTTGCAGAAGTTCGAAGCCTGGATTGAAGAGGACGGCGTTTGGGTAGACGCCAACGAGATCGCCGCCTGGGAGCATCGCAACCCTCAAGGCTTCGACCGACAGAGCTATCAGGGCGCCTATCAGGATCACCATGGAACACCGGTGGAGCCGCATGTGCGACTCATTCGCCAGCTCGCCAGCGACGGCCTGGAAAAGCTGGGCCATCACGGGCCGGTGGCCGCGATGGGGGTGCCGCTGACGGAGCTGCCCACCTGGGACGATTTACAGTTCGTAACGGCGCAGCTCGCCCGTCTGCCTCAACTCGACGAAGTACCGGTCGGCACGGAGCTGGTAATCGGCCCCCGGGCAGGAAAGCCCCTGCAGCTCGAGATCCCCATCTTCGTATCGGACATGAGCTTCGGGGCCCTGTCCTTCGAAGCCAAAGTGGCCTTGGCGAAAGGGGCCGAGTTGGCCGGTACTGGTATCTGCTCGGGAGAAGGCGGCATGCTTCCCGAGGAGCAGGAAGCCAACAGCCGCTACCTCTACGAGTTGGCCTCGGCCCGTTTCGGCTTCTCGATGGACAAGCTCTCTCGCGTCCAGGCCTTCCACTTCAAGGGCGGGCAGGGCGCCAAGACCGGTACCGGGGGTCATCTACCAGGCTCCAAGGTGCAGGGCAGGATCGCCGAGGTGAGAGGTCTCGAGGAAGGAGAGGCAGCCATCTCGCCAGCCCGCTTCCCCGAATGGGAAAGCCTCGACGACTTCCGCGACTTCGCCGGGCAAGTGCGCGAAGCAACAGGGGGAATCCCTGTTGGCTTCAAGCTTTCCGCCCAGCACATCGAAGAGGACCTGGACGCGGCTTTCGAGATCGGCGTCGACTACGTCATCCTGGACGGCCGCGGTGGAGGCACTGGAGCGGCCCCCTTGATCTTCAGGGACAACATCTCGGTACCGACGCTACCCGCTCTAGCGCGAGCTCGCCGGCACCTGGACCAGAGTGGCAAGAGCGGCGAGGTCACCCTGATCATTACCGGGGGTCTGAGAACATCGGCGGATTTCGCCAAGGCCCTGGCCCTGGGGGCAGACGGTATCGCCGTCTCGAACGCAGCGCTCCAGGCTATCGGTTGCCTGGGGATGCGCGCCTGCCACACCAACAACTGCCCCGTGGGTATCGCTACCCAGAAGGAGCACCTGCGAGCCCGACTACCGGTGGAGGAAGCGGCGCAGAGACTGCGACGGTTCTTTGGTGCTTCGGTGGAATTGATGAAGCTGCTGGCCCGCGCCTGTGGACATACCCAGCTGAGCCAATTCCGGCTCGATGACCTGACAACCTGGAAACGAGATGTAGCCTTGCTCACCGGGGTCGACTTCGGTGGCGTCGTACAGCTCTACGAGTCCGACCTGAGCTAGAAAGGAACCCTTGGCCATGGCGACCGACGACACGAAGCGCAACGAACGCTCTACCAAGCGCAGCTGGGAAAAGGTCCTGAACCCCGATGAGCTCGCAGAGGGGCGGGTCCAGGCCGTAACCTGCCGCCACCAGACGGTCTGCATGACCCACTTCAAGGGCAAGTACGCGGCCCTGGACAACAAATGTCCCCATCAGGGAGGGCCGCTGGGCGAAGGATCCATCGAAGAGGGTCTTCTGAGGTGCCCCTGGCACGGGTGGGACTTCGACCCGCTGACCGGCAAGGCGCCGGGGTACGACGACGGCGTGGCTACCTACCCAATCGAGGTGCGCGACGATGGCATCTACGTCGGATTCGACGACGCAGCAACTCATGTAGCCACCGTCTCCGATCTCATGGTCGAGACTATGGCCAACTGGGGGATTCGCCACGTGTGGGGCATGGTCGGGCACTCGAATCTGGGGTTGGCGGACGCCGTGCGACGCCAAACGGAGACGGGTCGCCTCTCCTACTACGGTATTCGCCACGAGGGTGCGGCGTCATTCGCGGCCTCGGCCTACGGCAAGCTCACAGGCCGTCCGGCGGCTTGTCTTTCGATTGCCGGCCCCGGCGCGACAAACCTGCTGACCGGCCTGTGGGATGCCCACGTCGACCGCTCTCCAGTGTTGGCTCTGACAGGCCAGGTGGACACACAGGTCCTGGGCCCTGGAGCGTTTCAGGAAGTGGACCTGTCGGCCGCGTTCGGGAAGGTGGCCCAGTGGAGTCAGTCGGTCCTGCCCACCAGCAAGCATGCCGAGCTCGTCAACTTGGGCTTGAAGAGCGCCATCCTGAATCGCGGTGTCTCCCACCTCATCTTCCCAGACGAAGTGCAAACGCTCGACGCCCCGGAAGGTGCCGAGGCTGGCGGACCGGACGGTCGTGTTGCAGAGCGCGAGATCGTGCCGCCATCGAACTCCGTGGAAAGGGCCATAACACTCCTGAAGAGCTCCAAGCGCCCGGCGATCATCGTCGGCCACGGAGCCGCCTTTCATATGGAGCCGGTCATCGCACTAGCGGAGAAGCTCTCCTGCCCGGTCATCACCACCTTCAAGGCCAAGGGGCTGATCTCCGACCACCACCCCTTGGGCTGCGGAGTCCTGGGACGCAGTGGAACCCCCATTGCCAGCTACTTCATGAACGAGGCGGACTGTCTTCTGGTCTTTGGCGCCAGCTTCAGCAACCACACGGGGATTAGCCCCAAGAAGCCCATCATCCAGGTGGACTTCGATCCCATGGCGCTGGGCAAATTCCACAAAGTCGAGGTGCCGGTCTGGGGCGAGATCGGCATCACCGCCGAGATCCTCGCAAGCTCTCTTCCGGACATCGTTCACGCGGAAACCCAACAGAAGCAGATCGCCGAGCGTTGGGCGATCTGGCGCCAGGAGAAATCGAAGCGAATGGGTGAAGACCGGGGCCAGGGGATCGCGTCGGCAGCCACTTTCGCCGCCCTCACGAGGCAGGCGGCCGAAGACGCCATCATCGCCGTGGATGTGGGTAACAACACCTACTCCTTCGGGCGCTACTTCGAGTGCCAGAATCAGGCGGTTCTCATGTCCGGGTATCTGGGCTCGATCGGTTTCGCCCTTCCCGCCGCGATGGGTGCGTGGGCGGCCACCCAGGAGGAGGATTCCCGATTTCAGGCTCGATCGGTCATTTCGGTCTCGGGCGATGGGGGATTTGGCCAGTACATGGGCGAGCTCACCACCGCGGTCAAGTACGGCATGAACATCACCCACGTGCTGCTCAACAACAGCGAGTTGGGCAAGATCTCCAAAGAGCAGCGGGCCGGCAGCTGGGACGTCTGGCAGACCGATCTCCACAATCCGAGCTTCGCCGGCTACGCGAAGCTCTGCGGCGCTCTGGGCATTCGAGTAGAGGACAGCACCGAGCTCGACGATGCCCTCGGTCGAGCCCTCGCCCACGATGGGCCGGCGCTGGTGGAGATCATGAGCGATCCAGAGCTCATCTAGCTGCAGACTCTCGAGGCGCAGTCCGTGACAGACAAGCGAAGAGCAACGGTCGGTCTGGTGCTGCATCTCTGTCTGTGGCTGGTCGGCAGACTCGCGACAGCGCAGCCCGCTCCAGAGGCGGTCGAAGTCGTTCACTCCCAGAGTGGCGACTCTTCCTGGACTCTGGAAGTCGAACCCGAGGCGCATCGGATTCTCGCCCGTCTTGACGATGGGGCGGTGGTTGCACTCGAGATCGACTACGACGGCCCAGGGGACGACGAACACCTCGTGGGCATCACGCCGATCATCGGTGGGCGGCGGTTGGAGGGGGCCTTCTGGGGTTCCACGGCACCGCTGATCTATCCGCAGCTCGATCCTGAAGAGCACCGGCTCGAGCGCCTCGGCGTTCATGCCAAAAGTGGGGCTCTGCGAGTCAGGTTCGAGGGGGGCACCTATCGGATTCTCGATCCGGTGGGCCCTGAAGAACCGCTGTTCATGGAGGCGATCTTCCGCCGTCAGAACGATCGGCTAGTGGTGAACCTCTACGGCCTCTACTATCTGCTGCCGTCACAGGCAGGCACCCGCCTCGATCTCACGGCTGCGGGCGAGCGCTTGACCCGCACGGTAGAAGCGGGCGGCGAGGAGGGCACGAGCCTGGTGCTGGATGGCTCGGCGGCCATCCTTACCGTCAGTGATGATGAAAGCCGTCACCTCGAGTATTTCGATCGCGTGACCCGGGTGGAGATCGACGATTCCCGCTTCGGCCGCATGGAGCTGGAGACCTATGTCGAACGGCTGCAGTTACAGGTGAATCGGCAACCGGGCGTGGCCATCGAGCTTTTCGAGCTGGACTTCGATCACACCTTCAAGGATCGTGGACAGCGCCGGGTCATGAGCCGGCTGTCGATCGACCTGCCCTGAACTCCGAAGTCAACTTCGTATCCGACCGAAACTTTCCTTCTATCGGACCGGTAGTGTGGGAAGGAAGGAGGACATTCGCATGTGGAAGCAGAGAGCCCTGAAGAGCTGTGCCATCCTGGGCATCTTCGCGCTGGCCGTGGCACCGGCGTTGGCCAAAGAGAAGAAGGACACCATCACCATCGACATCGAGGACTCCGACGGCAGCACGATGACGCTGTCCTTGACTACCGACCTCGTCTCCGGAGTGATCGAGGGTATGGTCGATGAAGACTTCGAGTGTGACGGGGATACCGAATCCGACACCCGCGAGATGTTCGAGTACCTGAGCAAGAACGGGAAAGGCTCCCGCTACACGCTCGAGAAGGAGGACGGTGAGGTCATCAAGGGTCATCGTCGGAAGGACCAACTGGAGCTCGAGATCCTCAAGCCCGACGAGGACCCGACCCAGGTCTCCATGCCTTGGCTCCTTGCCGAGTGCATGCTCGGCAACAAGGTAGCCGCCAGGGAGCTGCAGAAGGCCGACGGCCTGCAGTTCAGCGTTGCAAAGGACGGGGGAATCGCGATCCGTGTCGAGTGAAGCGATCGAAATGACTGCAGTCACCAGCTAGTCGGCGAGAACCTCGCCAACAGCCTCTCGGATGTCCTCCAGTGCCTGACGCATCCGATCCAGATGCGTCCGAAAGCTCAGCACACAGATCCGGATGACAAATCGGCCTTCCAGGTGGGTGGCGGTGAGGAAGACCCGCTGTCGGTCGTTGATGCGCCGCAGCAGCTCTTGATTAAGCTCGTCGATGGCCGCTGCGTCGAGATCCGGAGGCACGAGTCGGAAGGCGAGGATCGACAGCTGGGGTTCGGCGACGATCTCCATGTGCTCGATCGAGCGCAGCTCTTCGCACGCCCACGCTGCCAGATCCAGCTTCTCGTCTAGGGCCTCGCGAAAGACCGAGAAACCGTGCATTTTCAAGGGCAGCCATACCCGAAGACCCCGGAAGTCTCGCGACAGCTCGGGTGAGAGCTCGCAGAAGTCCACCAGATCGGGAGCCTGCTGCATCTCGGGCATGTAGTCGGCCTCGAGGTGGTGGGCTTTTCGCAGCGTCTCTTTGTCTCGGACCAGCAAACAACCCGTACCGTAGGGCAGGAACAGACCCTTGTGGGGGTCGAGAGTGATGGAGTCGGCCGACTCGAGGCCGTGCATGATCTGCTGGCCGCGTTCGGTCAGGGCGAAGAATCCACCGTAGGCGCCATCGACGTGCAACCAGAGCCCGCGCTCCCGAGCGACATCGGCCAAAGTCTCGAAATCATCCACGGCCCCCGTGTTCACCGTGCCGGCGCTACCCACCACGAGGAAGGGCTCCATACCGGCTTGACGATCACCATCGATCCGAGATCTCAAGGCCTCTATCTGGATTCGCTGCGAGCCATCCGAGGGCACTTCGCGGATGTTTCCGACGGGGAAGCCGGCCAGCATGGCCGCTTTGGTGACCGAGTGATGTACCTGGTCTGAGCAGTAAAGGGTACCTCGCAGGAAGTAGTCTTCGAGGCGATTTCGCCTCGCGGTCACGATGGCGGTGAAGTTGGCGAGCGAGCCCCCGGACGTGAGCACCCCAAGAGAGCCTTCCGGGTAACCCACCATCTGGCAAAACCAGCGAAGGACATTGGCTTCCAGTTCCACCAGGCCGGGCGCCGCGATCCAAACTCCGACATAGCGGTTGATGGCGTTCGCGACCAGGTCGGCGACGGCGGCATGGAGGAGGCCGCCACCCGGGATATAGGCCAGATAGCCTGGGCTTGGGGTGTTGTAGGTCTTCTGTAGCCCCTGGTCGAAGACCGTCGCCAGCAGGTCAGTGAAGGGTGTGGCCGTTTCGGGCAGCTGTTTCTCACGCAGAGACCGCGCCAGCTCCTCACCGCCGGATGTGTAAGACATCGGTTGTTGGGGGAGCGACTCGAGATGGGCGACGATCCTCTCCATGGCGCCGTCCACCATGCGACGCAAGTCGTCACCACTGAGCTCGAGAGGCCAATCGGTCTCCAACTCTTCACCTTTGTTCTCGGGATCCAGGATGTCGGTCTCGCTCATGACTCCTCCTGCATGCTGGGTGACAGCCTAACCGCAATGCGCTGGGAAGGCGACCAGGATTTTGTCGATAGACTTGGCCGGTATCCGGATGTGGAAGGAGGTTCACCCGTCGTGAAACGTCGCACACTGGTCTTGAGCCTGCTGATCGCTCTCGGTGTGGTGGCCGCCGCCTGGGCAGTCGGTGTGCCGAGCCCGAGCAGTGGTGAGACCGGCCAACCCGAGCATCTCGCCAAGATGGTGCTCTACGCCTGTCTGGCGCTGATCTTCTCCTTCCTCTGCTCGGTTGCCGAGGCCGTACTGCTCAGCGTTTCTCCCTCCTACATCGTCCACCTCGAGCAACAGGGGAGCAAATCCGCTGCCCGCCTGAAGAAAGTCAAAACCGACATCGACCGCTCGCTGGCGGCCATCTTGACGCTCAACACCATTGCCCACACGGTGGGTGCCGGCGGTGCCGGCGCGGAAGCGGCGGCCTACTTCGGCGACCGCTATGTCGGAATCGCCATGGCCGTTTTGACACTGCTGATCCTGTTTCTCTCGGAGATCGTGCCCAAGACGCTGGGAGCCGTCTTCTGGCGCTCACTGGCCGGTCCCACCGCCTGGTTCATCCAGATCCTGACTTGGGTGCTGTATCCGTTCATCTGGGTCTCCGAGCGGCTGACCAGGTTGATCACCGGAGGCAAGCAGGTCCACATTTTCAGCCGCGAGGAGTTTGCGGCGATGGCTGAAATCGGTGCCGAAGGAGGGTATCTTGCTGCTGCGGAGTCACGGATCTTGCGGAACCTCTTTCGGTTTCCCGAGCTGAGGGCCGAGGACATCATGACGCCGCGGACCGTCGTCTTCGCTTTGCAGCAGGACCTGACGACTTCCGAGGCGCTGGAAAAGCACCCCGAGATCCCCTTCTCCCGAATTCCCGTATACGGTGGAACGCGGGACGACATCACCGGCTTCGTGCTCAAGACAGACCTTCTGATCGCCCAGCTCCAGGGCCGCGGCGAGGTGCACTTGAAGGAGATGAAGCGCGATCTCGGGTTCGTGACCGAGGACGCATCGGTAGAGCACATTGCAGACGAACTTCTGGGCAAACGGGCCCATCTACTCGCGGTCTTCGACGAGCACGGTGGCCTCGCCGGAGTCGTCAGCCTGGAGGATGTCGTCGAGACCCTGATCGGCATCGAGATCGTCGACGAGGCCGACAAGATCGACGACCTGCGTCGGCTGGCCCGTCAGAAGTGGGAAGAGCGCATGAAGCGCCTCGGTCTCGATCCCCTGACCTTCAAGGACCCAGACAACTCGGGATCCTGAAGAACGGGGCCGCCCCGCCAAGTGGAACGGCCCCTCAGGGAATCGACAGGATCTCTTTGGAGATCTGGGGCACTTTCTCGAAATGGGTGTCGGTGCTGATGAGGATGAGTCCGTGCTGCATGGCCGAGGCCGCGATCCAAAGATCGTTTGTGGGAATCGGGGTTCCGGAGCGCCGCAGGTGCTCGACAATGTCAGAGTAGCGCCTGGCAGTACCGTCATCAATCGGTAGAGAGGCGACTCTCGGCGAGTCGAGAAAGCGTTCGAGCAGGCCGTGGTTCTTCGCCTCGCGCTTGCCGAGGCGAAAGCCAGCCAGAAGCTCGCCCAGGACGATCGGGTTCACAACGATTCGCTCGGCCTGCCGGATGAGATTGAGGATCTTATCGTGCCCGCGCATGAAGGCAGAGTACGCAGAGGTGTCGAGGAAGATCTTCACCGCCAACTACTCCCAGAGATCCGGGTCGATCTGGCGCTGGTCCCCGAGATGTCTATCGAACTCACGAGCTTGCTTGGTCGTCCAGCTTCCCGCGAGCTCATCGAGGTCGTGGAATCGGCGCGGACGACGACCCTTCCCTGAGAGACCAGTTGCTTCCTCGAGCAGGCGCAGGACCGTCTTGTTGAGGCTCGTACCGGCGGCTGCGGCCTCTCGCTCGATGATCTCGGCGAGCGCGGTCGGTATTTGGCGCAATGTGATGGCCTTCATGGGTCTCTCCAGGATAGATGCATCAGAGATGAGGCATAACGATGCAGAGAGTGATGCGTCAATTGTACACCAAGATGCTTCTCCACTTCCTTTTGTAGCCTTAGGCGCGGGTCTTGTTACAGAACTCTTACTTACGAATTTGTTGCCAGAACCGGATAGCATGGATAGGCATGACCAAGAAGACCCTCGTCTGGCTCGTCCCGCTCTTGATTTTGCTGCTGGTGGTGCTCTTGGCATTGCCGCTCATCAAGCCGGCAGCTCCAAGGGAGCTCGATCTCTTCACCACTCCTCAGGGCACCAGCCAGTACCGGTACGCCCAGCAGTACGCAGAGCTCTTGAGTGGGGGCGGAATCGAGGTTCAGGTCGTCGAGACCGACGGCGTCGTCGATACCCTGCGTCGTTTGGGCGAGTCTGATCGCGCTGCGACCGGATTCGTTGAGTCGGGGATCGAGGGCGGGCTCGAGGACCCCACCCTGACCGAGAACCTCGTCTCTCTCGGCAGCCTGGCTTTCGAGCCGCTGTGGCTGTTCGTGCGCTCCGAGCTGGGGGTCGAGGGTCTCGAGGACCTGCAGGGCAGGCGGGTGTATCTCGGCCCTGCGGAGAGCGCCGGGCGAGCGATCGCCACGACGCTACTGAAAGACAGCGGTATCGACAGCGAGATGCTCCCTGCAGAGGCTTCCGGGCTGGCCCTCGGGACCGTAGCCGAAGCTCTCACCGAAGGCCGGATCGATGCCGCATTCGTCGTCGGTGAGATGCGATCGCCAGTGATTTCAGGGCTTTTCGAGACAGAGGGCGTCGAGGCGCTGTCCAATCAACGGGCAGCAGCGTTCACGCGGCTCCATCCGGATCTGGCCGAGCTCGTGCTCCCCGCAGGCACCTACAGCCTGCCTCTGAATCTCCCTGCGGCCGATCTGCACCTCGTCTCTCCGACCCTCAACCTGGTGGTTCCGGACGAAACTCATCCGGTGGTGGTCGATCTACTGCTCGAAGGTGCGCGCTCCATCCATCGCGAGCCGACCCTGTTCTCGGCACGGGGCACGTTCCCGAACATGCAGCACATCTCTCTTCCGATGAGCCACGCCGCGACGCGTTTCTATGAGGAAGGCCCTTCGAGGATGCGAGAGCTGCTGCCTCCCTGGGCTGCGACCCTGGCCGATCGCTTCGCTCTTTTCGTTCTGCCAGTGCTCTCGGTGGCCTGGATCCTGTTCAAGAGCATCCCGGCAGCGATGGGGATTCGGTTTCGAATGAAGACGCTCGGTCTTTATCGAAGGCTCGAAGCGATCGAGCAGGACTTCGCCAGGCAGCCCGACAGGGAAAGGCAGCTCGAAGAGCTGGCAGAGATCGATCGCGACTGCGCCTCATGGCGAGTCCCCCGCATGAAGCTCGACGCCTATTTCGAGCTCCGGCAGGCCATTCACGACTTGCGCGAGCGCCTCAGCGGCCTGGAATAGATCGGCTCCACAACAGCCCTCGGGTCTGTTCCCTTTCGTCAGTTTGTGGGACTTCTTTCCGTCTTTGTAGGGCGAGAGCAGGGATCGACCAGGCGGGAGAGCCGACAAATCGATAGGTGTGTATAATTGATATGTATGTGTATAGTGAGTACTTACTATGGTTAGGGTCCAGATCCTGCTCGGAGAACAGGAGAGAGAGGAGTTTCGTCGGTTGGCGAAGCGCCACGGGATGTCTCTGAGTGCATGGTTGCGGGATGCCGGTCGTGAGAAGGCCGCGGCGGGAGAACCCGAGCAGCGAATCGACTCGAAGCAAGCCTTGAGGGACTTCTTCGCAGAGTGCGATCAGAGGGAACAAGGTCGAGAGCCAGACTGGGAGGAGCATCGTGAGGTGATCGACCGGTCCAAGCTCTCCGGGGCGGGTGAGAATTGATGATGTTCGTGGACACGAATGTCTTGATGTACGCGGTCGGCCGATCACACCCGCTACGGGACGAGGCGAGGGCCTTCTTCGAGGCGAGCCTGGCAGAAGAGCGACCGCTGGCAACATCGGCCGAGGTGCTGCAGGAGTTGATGCACGCCTACGTACCTGTCAATCGGCTGGAGACTCTGGGGGCGGCCATGAAGCTGGCAGCCTCGACCATCCAGACGGTGTGGCCGGTGGAACCCGACGACGTGCAGTTTGCCCACCAGCTTCTGGAAAGCTACCGTGGCCTCGGCGCTCGCGATCTCCTCCACCTGGCCTCCTGCCGTCGGCGGGGAGTCCGTTCCATCAAGACTTTCGACCGTGCCCTTGGCGCTGCTTTCGATTCGTAAAGACCCGCCCAGGAGTGCGACGATCGCCTGGCACTCAGAGCCTGCTTGGTGAATTGATCACCGGTCTACCACTTGAACATGAAGCCGAAGACCGGGCCGGAGTAGGTCAGATCGGTCTCGATGTCGACCCCTTCTACCCTCTCCTCGATCTCCAGACTCATGTACCGATAGCCGAGGAGAAGCCCGTACTTGCCTGATTGACCGATCTGGTACTTGAAGAAGGCTTGCCCGTTCAGTGTGAGCTCGGTATCGCCCGTGGCGACATCACCGCGGATCGAATAGCCCCACTTGTTACCGATTTGGCCGACATAGCGCAGTCCCAGAAATCCGTCGGTGAGATTTGGCGAGCTCTTTGTCGTCAGCGTGGGATTGGGCGGCAGCGGCAGGGTCACATTGATCACCTCATCCATGCCAATCCAGCGGAGTCCGAAAAGCAGATCCAGGCCAGTCTCCTCACCCGAGAGGCGATAGAAGCCCCCGCCTTCGAGGATCATCTGTTCGATATCGAGGTCGACCACCGACCCTGGTGGCGGTGACCCTGGGTCTTGATGCTCCGGAACAGTACCGCTGGTCGAGAGGTCGACGTAGAAGAAGTCGAAAAGCAAGCCCGCCCTGCCCCGCCGGCCCTCGGCATGGAACGAGAACGCAAAGTCCAGATTGGAGAAGAGGTCGCTGAAAGCCACGTCGTTGTCGGAAATTACGACGCCGTCTTCCTTCACCGTGACGCCTGCGCTGGTGGTCCAGACGTAGGGAGTCACTGACCATTCCCAGGAGTTTGCCGCCTGCGTCTCCCCGGCTGGCAGCCAGAGACAGATGCCCAAAGCGGCAACGATCGTAAATTTTGTCCACAGGTTCATGTTCCACATCGAAAACTCTCCCTTGTCGATTGCAATCCGATTCTCTAGTTGTCGCTCTCAGGAATACTGATGGTGACGTTCGTTACGTACCCGGTGAACTCCGAATCGTCGACATCCTTGAAAACCTTGTCGGCTACTTGCGTTGCCTCGTCCCTGCCGACATCAGCAGTTTCATCTGCCGAGTAAACCCCCGGCTCAGTTTTTTCGACCCGACCCTCGGCAACCTTTTCACCGTCCACATAAAGGGTTGCCAGACCACCTTTGCCGGTGCCGCCGCCATCGTAATCAAACTGCAACTTGATCTCTGCGTTCGGCTTATTGATGGCCTTGGGAGAAGCGATCGTATAGCGTTCCAGACCAAACCAGTTGTAGGTATAGGCTGGTTTTCCATCGTCCATATACAGTGCCCAACCGCCAAACTTGCCACCCTGGGTGAGAATCACCCCTTTGTCATTACCGTTCAGCTGAACATTTGCGGTGATGGTTTTGGAGTTGTTCTTTTCATTGAGGAAGGTGTTTTCCAAAATACCGGTCATGCCATTCGCGAGCGTCAGGCTCTTTCTGTCACCCATCAAATCCGGCCGTCCCGCGATAGCCGCGTTGAAGCGCTCGTACAAACGGTCATCCAACGGATACACGTTGTTCGCAATGGCCTCTTGCGCAAACAAATCCTGCATCTCTTTCAGCTTTTCGGGATTCTCACTGGCCAAGTTGTTCGTCAGACTAAAATCCTCGGCCACGTTGTAGAGATCCCAAACGTCATTCTCCAAAGAGTTTTCTGTTTCGTCGCGCCAAGGTGCACGGTGCACAACCCGCGCCAACCAACCGTCGTGGTAGATAGCGCGGTTGCCAAACATCTCGAAATACTGCGTGGTATGCCGCCCTTCGGCGTTGGCGTCGTTAGCCGCATACAACATGCTCACGCCAGACAATGGTTTCTGCGGTACACCGTTCACCATTGTCGGTTGCGGTAGGTTGGTGGCTTCCAAAACAGTGGCTGCCACGTCATTGACATGATGGAACTGGCTGCGAATCTCCCCTTTGGCTTTGATGCCTTCGGGCCAGTGCATCACCATGCCGTTCCGAGTACCGCCAAAATCGCCGGCCACCTGCTTGGTCCAGGTAAACGGAGCGTCAGTAGCGACTGCCCACGCTGCTGAAAAATGCGGGAAGGAATTCGGACCACCCCAGTCATCTGCCCTCGCCAACATACTCTCTGTGGTCTCGGCATCAAAAATGCCGTTCAGGTGAATAAGCTCATTGTAGGTGCCGGTCAAGCCACCTTCGCCACTGGAGCCGTTGTCACCCATGATGTAGATGAACAGCGTATTGTCGAGCACACCGATTTCATCAATAGCGTCCACCAATCTGCCAACCTCATGGTCAGTATGTGCGGCGAAACCGGCGAATGCCTCCATCTGCAGCGCATAGAGCTCACGCTCCTGATCGCTCAGAGCTTCCCACTCCATCATGTCTTCAGGCATCGGCGCCAGCTCGGCATTCTCGGGAATGACCCCCATTGCTTTCTGACGGGCAAAAGTCTCTTCCCGGTACGCAAGCCACCCCTTGTCAAACTGGCCGTCATACTTCTCGATCCACTCTTTCGGCGCATGGTGCGGAGCATGGGTAGCTCCGGTCGCATAGTAGATAAAGAAGGGTTTATCAGGTGTCATGGCCTGTTGGAACTTGACCCAGTCGATCGCCTCATTGGTCATGTCGGTTGTGAAGTGATAGTCAGGGTCATCCTTCTTGGCCACTTGGGTCACGCCGTCAAAAATAACCGGATCCCATTGGTTGGTCTCACCACCAATAAACCCGTAGAACTTGTCAAAGCCTGAGTTGGTTGGCCAGCGAAAATAGGGGCCGGACACAGAAACTTCCCAGGTGGGTGTTTCATGCCATTTGCCAAATGCGGCCGTACTGTAGCCATTCAGGCGCAGTGTCTCGGCAACGTACTTGGCGTCATCCGGCCGCTCGCCCTGGTTACCGGGAAAGCCCGTTGCCACTTCCATTACCGAACCCACATTGACTTCATGATGGTTTCTGCCAGACAGCAGAGAGGCTCGTGTCGGCGAACATAGAGCCGTAGTGTGAAACTGATTGAAGCGCAGGCCTTCATTTGCCAAACGCTCAAAAGTGGGCGTTTCAATGCCGCCACCGAACGGGCTGGTCGCGCCAAAGCCGATATCGTCGATCAGCACGATGACAACGTTGGGCGCACCCTCGGGCGGCTTGAGCTCGAACATCGGCGGCTTGGTCGCATTGCGCGCATCCATTTCAGTAATTGGCTTGTGCTTTGGGGGCTGAATGGGCAGCACGGTGCGATCCAGTGTGCCCGCGGTACTCGCGACTTCCGGTGCCGCTGCGTTTGACTGCAGCGAACCGTCCGAGCAGCCAACCAGCATCAGCAGCAAACTCAAATTGGCAAATAGGAAGATGTGTCTATTGTTCATGGTGTGCCTCCTGGGCAGCAAATGATTAGTCGAGGTGGACCCGATCCTTCGGACAGTTTTCAGTGACAGCCAAGGTGGGATCCGGGGTCCATCTCCGATGGAGATTCCTAGTCGTCGGCAGGCCGCAATGGGAACTGGAAGTCCGAGCCGAATTGCTCGTTGAAGTCCTCGTGGATCTCGTCCATGAGTGGCAGTGTCTCGGGATCATTCTGGAAGTGGTAGGCGACCGCATGCTTGGGCTGGGTGAGCGCCATGATCTTGCCGAAAACCGGGGCCGTGGTGTGCACCAGAGTGCTCACGTAGATGGCCTCCGCCGGCTAGTTCCCGACGTCTGGGTCACTCCGCATCTCCCACGGAAGCTCGTACTCCATGAACTCGAAGACGTCGAACGGGAGATTCTCCATGTTCGCCGGTGGTACGCCGAGTGCCTCGGTTTCCGGTCTCGCATTGGCGAGCCCCGCATAGGCTATGCCGTGGGCGCGCGGGGAATCCGGGTACTTCTTCTTCCAGAGCTCATGCCGCGCCCGTGCACGGACAAACGCCTCGTTGAGATGGAACGTGTTCACCATCATCCCGTTCTTCTCCCGTGTGTCGGAGAGCAGATCGTAGAACGAAGCGGAAAGGCCGCTTGCGGCGCCCGGGTCCGGGTCGATCCAGTGCTTCTTGATGTTGCCTTTGACCGTTGCTCCCAGAATGGGTCCCTGGTAGATGTGAACGTAGTCGCGGCGTCCGTGAGTGTCGCCTTTGAGGAAGATCGCCGTCTGATCGATACCGTCGATGATCCGATCGGTCGGGATCGAGTCCATCGCGCCTCCGATTCGGGCGAAGGTGGTGAAGAGGTCCACTTCGTGAATGATGTCGCCCACGAGCTGTCCAGGCTCGATGACCCCGGGCCACCATGCGAACGCAGGGACTCGCACCCCACCCTCGAGGAAGTCACCCTTGCCGCCGCGGAAGATGGTCTCGGTCATGCCGAGGCCGGGAGGAGGGTTGTGTGCCATCGGACCATTGTCAGCCATCGCGATCAGCAACGTGTTCTCCTCGATTCCCAGCCTCTCGAGCTCATCCATGAGCTCACCGATGAAGGCATCGACGTTGTACTGCATGTTGTCGGTGTAGAGGCCGCGGGCGAGGGTCTTTTTTTCGGGACTGGGCATGAACGAAGTCAACATCGGCCACCAGGCCACGTAGAAAGGCTTGTCGGCTTCGGCATTGCGGCGGATGAAGTCCATGGCCCGCACCTTCGTCTCCGGATCGAACGCGTCGTAGTCTTCCTTGGCCGTACCGCGCCATTCGAGGCCGGGCTCGCCCTTCTTGCCCTCGATGTAACCAACGTAGCCCTTCGGGACGAAGGTGTCATCGAGCTTGTATGGGTCCTTGACGAGCATGTGTTGCTGCAGGCCCATCGTCGCGTTGGCCGCCTCGCCGACCTCGTTGTAGAGGCTGAAGATCTGGTTGTAGATCCCGAAAAGTGTCTCGTCGAAGCCCTGATTGTGTGCGTAGGCTTCCTCGATGTCGCCCAGGTGGAGCTTGCCGTAGAAGGCGGTGGCGTAGCCCGCATCGGACAGCGTCTCGGCGACCGTGACCTCCTCGCCTCGCATGCCCGAATACTCGACGGGAAATCCGATGACGTACATACCGGATCGAACCGCGTGCCGGCCGGTCAACACTGCCGCTCGGCTGGGTGTGCAGCCCACCTCGGTATACATCCGGGTGAACATGATGCCCTCTTCGGCCATCCGATTCAGGCTCGGAGTCTCGAAGCCGCGAATCTTGTTGATGGCTGGGATCCCCACGTCGCCAAAGGACGTGTCGTCCCACATGACGTGAATGATGTTGGGCGGCGTACCGTGCTTGGCGCGCAACTCGGCCAGTTTCTTGTCGAGAAGGCCGTCCTCGGCCGCCCACCTCTCGCCGTTCTGGGCTTCGAGGATGTAGTACTCGGCGTCGTGGACGAGCTGGGCCGCAGTCGAGGTAGCGCTGAGTGCGACCACACATGCGATCAGACAGAGTGTGATGGTTCTAGTTCGTGTCATCCGGTTCTTCCTCTCTTGCAGGTGATTCTCGAGTTCCCAGCAGATCGTCAGGACTGGATCTGAGATCTCACCATGGGTTTCCATCCCATGCCACTGGCTATCAGTATCGGTTACCCAGGTTGAATAGGGGCGCAAACTCTATCACTGAAGCCACCCTCGACGGTCAGATCCCAGCCGCTTGGGCCGCGCCCGGAGCCCTAAACTCAATCACCTCGTTTCCCGAACTCCCGGCTTGACCTGTCCAAGGCCTGCTCATCTTCGTTCCGCGATACCTGCTCGCAGATCAACCCCCCTGACGAAGGTGGTCGAAGTTCTCCGCGACGGCCACGATGTGTTTCTTGGCCTCGAAATCGATCGTGGTCCTGGCGGCATAGGAGAGTCCGTTGGAGAGTCGAGAGAATTGCGTCTCTCCACGAACCTTGTCACCATCCATGACAGTCCAAAAGCTGAAAATCCGTAGCTCGTTGGTTCGTGGATCGATCACGTAGATCACGGTGTCCCCATTCACCAGGAAGTCAGCGCCTTTGATCTCAATCGTGCCGTCGGGTCGGGGGGTGACGGTCGCCTTCTGAAAGAAATCAACCAACGTCCCAGTGCTCGGCGAGGAGTACTTTCGCACCAGCTCCGCGATTGCTGTCGCATATTCCTTTGCCGCTTCCTGCTTCTTCTTCTGCACCTGACCGCGAACCCCACGCTTCTTCGGATCCTGCGGCTCACTGAGCGGCGTCTTATGCAAGACTCCCTGGTTGTCGTATCGCATGTGGTATAGACGCTCCGGCTTCGCCGCGCCGTCGACCCTCACCTGGACGCTCATCTTCCAGGTGTACTGCATCATTGCGCGAGCATTTTGCTGGGCTGCGTCGCTAAAGGCGAGCGCCTGCTGAGCTGGATCTGGTCCCTGGGCTACAGCCAGCGCGACTACGAGCGTGCAGACGGCATGGGTCACCAGGACCGCCCGACCCCGAAACCCTGCTCTCCTGGACCGCCGCCCGAGGACCTGTCTACGCCGCAGCATTTGGATCCTCGACCACCATGTAGATTGTCTCCCCATCACTCGCGAATGGTTTGTAATAGGTGCCGTCGTAGAGGAAGTAGGTCTTGCCAGCGACGCTCTGTTCGTTGGCCTCTTCGGGCAGATACGGAACGGTCGCGCCGACCGGTGGCGCAATGACTTCATAGTTATAGTCTTCGTCGGTCATCGGCACCTCGGCGAGCGCCGCCTCAGCCTCGACAGCCGCGGAATCGGTGCCCACGTTGACGTTCGCCGTCGTTGTGGCCGGCTGTTCAGGAGGTGGCTGCTGGGCGGGTGTGTCGGTCGCTACGTAGTAGGCGCCGTCGACGTAGTAGTACGGCGTGGTACCGCCATAGACCACTGTCGTGTAGGCGGGCACGGCGTAGACCACCGCTCCTGGCGGCGGCGAGGTGACCACATAGCCGGTACCCGAGGGCACGTAGTAGACCCCGTTGTAGTAGTAGTAGGTGGTTCCGGTGACAACCACTGTCGTCGATTGCTTGGGTTGCGACGAATAGTAGACGCCCAGCTTGATCAAGCCGGTAGCCGTGCGCCACCTGTAGTAGTCGCGGCGGGCGGAATCCCAGGCGGCGTATCGCCCGTGGTACCGGCCGTGATGGTAACCCCGGGAATAGCCGTGACTGGCTCCGGCGCGGTAGCCGGCGCGGGCGGACTGGCGATTACTAGGTAGGGTCGCTGGCGTAGTCGCAGCACCAGCTCGTGCCCCAGCGGTACTTCCCGCCGTGGCCCCGGCCCGTGTTCCCTCTTTCGTGCCGGTCTTCTCGTAACCCCGCTTGGCGCCTTCTTGGCCGCCCTTCTGGCTGCCGTGTTTGACGCTGCCGCGGCTCTGGGCTTCAGCCTCCCCAATGGGCAAGAGGAGGCTCCCGATAATCAGAAACGAACCGACCGTGATTGCTGTGACCTTCATGGTTCCACCTCTTCCTGGACCGGCAGATCCTGGACCGGCAGAAACTCCATCTCGTCGGCACCGGCCGATGGGACGAAGTCGAAATAGTGATGCGACAGGCGCGGTTGGAAGTCCCATTGCGTGAACCTGGCCCGGTACTGCGGCGCACCGGGCTCTTCTTTGTAGGTGATCACCAACTGGCGAGGCACCGGCCGCGGACCGTCTTCGATCCAGATCTGCCAATCGAGTGTTTCTCCTGAGAACGCCAGATGACAGGTGGGCGTTCCGTCGACCGTGTTTCGGCCGACAACGACGCCGAAGTCCGTGCTTTCGATCAACGTCTCATACGGATTGGAATACACCAGGTCGGCGACCGGGACCGAGTAACCGTAGAGATCGAACATTCGATCGACGGCGGCGTCGATCTCGCCCGGAGCTTCGGTCATCGCGTAGAGGTTGCTGCGAAGGTCGTGGAAGATCACGGTCTCACCGTCGAAGACGACGCGGCTCTGCCGGTCATCTCCGTCGTAGACGACGTGCAGGCCGTCAGGGCGCCGCACCGCGATCGTCGCCGTGCCACCGTATTGGATCTCTTGCCCCCAGTCCGCAAACTCGTCGAAGTCGATTTCGGCGCGAAACGAGAACTCTTCGGCACTGGCCAGATACTCACCCATTTCGCGCAGAATCCGATCCGCCTGCTCCTCGATGTCGGTCTGAGCGACGGCCGGCGAACCAGCCAATACCATGCAGACGACTGTCAAGGGAATCGTTGTTCGCAGAAGGTTTCGTCTCATGTGTTCTCCTCGCTCGGTTCCGAGCTCGAGCGTATTGCCTTGATTTTGAGATGAGCAGACACGCCCGCTACTCCTTGAATAGCGGTTCGTAGTCGGTGCCGTAGATCTCGTTGACCTCGTCGTAGATCGGACCCACGACCTCCGGGAAGCCCAGCGCACCGGAAATGGTGAACTTCGAGAATGCAATGGCGCCGCCCGTGTCCGGAGCAATCTTGGCCTTGAGCGGTGGGCTAGGCCAGACCTCTTCGTCGACGACGGACATCCTCACCTTGATGTCGTCTTTCGTGACGTTGAAGACCATGTAGTCCAGTGCCAGAGCGAGCGGGCCACCATAGGTCCTGCGGACACGGTTCCGGACTTCGGGCTCCGTGTCGAAGTCGTTGTAGAAGTGGTAGCCGATGGCGAGACGCGGCTCGACCAGCGACATCACCTTGCCGAACTGCTCGGGCGAGGTGTGACCCTGTGTGCCGACATTGAGTGCCTCCTGTGGATCGAACCCTTGCTTCGTGACCAGAAGAGTTGGTGGCAGGAAACACTCGTGGATGGCGACGTCCGCACCCTTGGCGTGCTCGACGTACCACTTGTTGGGAATCGTATCGCTGCCGTAGACAAACGTGAGCCCGTTCCACTCGAGAACGAAACTCACCGCGCCATCCAGACCGTGGACCGCTGGAATGCTTCGGATGACCACACCGTTCTCATCGAAAATGACATTGTTGATGCCGTCGAAGGGAAACTCGTGAATCTCGAGCTCGCCGCCGCGGAAGTCGATAACCCCAGACCGTGTCCCGATATCCCAGGCATACATCTGCTTCATCAGGTCCATGGAGTGCTGAGTGCCCAACTCGGGCGTGCCGCCGCTGGGGCCCCAGATCCGGAGAGGCGTGAGCCGGTTCATGACCGTGCCGCCGAGCCAGAAAGTGGGCAAGTCGCCCATGTGGTCGACGTGCAGGTGGCCCAAGAAGACTTTGTCCAGATAGTCATACGGGATCTTCTGCGCGGCGAGTCGTTCGTGGCACCCGCTACCGAGGTCGAAGAGGAACTTGTCCCCGTTGCCTAGTTCGACCAGGAAGCACGCGGCAGCTTGCTTTGGCCTTGCGCTGGGCATGCCCGTCCCCAAAGCGACGATTCGCATCTCGTCCGGTCCGAGGTCCTCGGTTCCCGGGTAGTAGACGTCTCTGTCCTCGAGCGCTTCGACGGGAGAGGCCGCTCTGGCCTCGGCGGGCACGGAGTCCGACTTCCCCAGGAGGTAACCTGATCCGAGCACCACCAAGAGCGCTAACCCGGTTGCAGCGGTTCTGAGAGTTCGCTTCGTCATACTTGGTCTCCTTTGTTTCTTATGGGGCGGTCGATGGTATCCGGCCCATGACTCTCGGCCGTTCGTCCCATCGCCGAATCTAGATGACTGACGAGAACGACTCGACAGGTAACAGACGTGGTCGATATTGTACAGATTGCCAACAGGCCAATCACCGATCAGCTTGTACTGGGTGCCAATCTTGTCATGAAGTCCTACTTCGCTTGCTGGCAATCATCATGATTCCGTTACAGAGTTGGAAGAGATTCGAGATCTCATCATGGGTTCGAAGCGCCTTCCTCTCGCTCCTCAGAATCGGTAGCCGAGATTGAAGAGCGCAGAGACGCGATCGCCAAAGCCACCCTCCACGGTCAGGTCCCAGTGCTCACCCATGATGGTGTTCATGCCGAGGGTGGGAGTCCAGTCGGCTCGAGCGATTGCGACATCGATTCGGACATCGTCGAACGTGGCTCCGGTCTCGAAGGTCTCTTCTATCCAGGCAGCGCCGAGCCAGACGCTGGTGCCCTTGAACGAGTAGCCGAGCTTGGGCAACGCACGTTCGGTGTCGAAGTCGTTGGTCCCGATTGCAGGTACGTTCGCCTCCAGGCTGGCCCGCGCAAACGAGACGGAAAGGCTCCCGAACCACCGCTTGTAACCGCCGACGATCGTACCCCCGAATACCCAGTAGGGGCCGTTGAAGCTGAGGAACAGGAACCTCTCGCCGCGAATGATCTCGGGATCGCCTCCTGGCCGATCGGGAGGATTGATACCAATGGGGACGTTGCGCAGGAAGATGTCCGCGTCGGTCTCGGAGTGACCCAGCCCGGCATAGAGATTCAGGAAGGGTAGGACCCAGAGATCCGCCTTGACTCCCAAAGAGCGGGAGTCGATCTTGGCGTCGATGCCGCTGACATCGAGATCGAAAGGGGGTAGTCCCCCTATATCGATCACCGCCGAAGTGATGTCGTAGTCCTGCTTCTGCCAATAGACGTTGACCGCGAGGCCCAGAGGTCGGGGCAGAGCCTTGTCCCCGGCCAGCCCCTTCATGAGTGGAAAGGTGCGGATCATCGCGGAGGCCAGAGGAGCCTTCTCGATCATCGCAGGATCGGTTAACCAGAAGCGCTTCTTCCCCTCGTTCTCGGGATCGGATGGCTCACTGGCCGCGCTCGCCTCGGCTGCCCACTGGGTGTTTGCTGTTAGGTCCTGAGACTCGGAGGCCCAAATCGATTGAGGAACCCATTCCATCAACAGAGCCAATACCGGAAGGCATAGAAGGGATCGGTGCATGCGGGGCTGTGCCGTTAGGACCTTCTAGAGGAAGCCGTAGATGAGAGCCAAGACCGACCCTCGCTGCTGACTGTCGAGGTTCCAGCTTGTGAGTGCTTACTGATCATCGCGATCTCTCTGCCGGGTGTTTGTTCCCAAGAACCGACTCAGTTCAAGGTGCACGGCAGCCGAGACCGACCCACCCCACTGGGCGGCGATCTCCTGCACGCGACGAAGCTCTTCCTCGGTCACGAACGTGACCACTCTATGGGGCCTTGCCCGATCCTGCGGCAGAGGTGGACGCCCAAGACGAGACCCATCTGTGCCCGGGCTGCTGGGCGAGGGCTTGTTCTTCATCGTGTTCTTGGTACCATGCCGGTCAGTAATACCCTACTGAATGCACTGCGCGTGCAGGGATTTACATTGCCGGTATTGTCGTAGGAGATGTGCCGCCAGCAACATCAAGAATCGGCACGAGACCGAACAGATGGCAGATCGCAGCGATCAGAGAACGCCAGCATTTCACGTGAGAGCGGAGTTTCGCGACTTCGACGAGGCCGCAGAAGCGGTGGAGGGTTGGAATCTCAATTGGCAGCAGCTCGACCGGGGCCAACTCGAAGCGAGCGTGCAGCAAATCGGCTCCGCATCCTGGCTCTTGAGCCGGGTCGAAGTCAGTCGCCAATTTCTTCAGCGCGGGGCTACTCCACCAGGTTTCTTGACCTTTGGTCTCCCGGGGCGGACCGTTGACGAAGTCAATTGGTGTGGGCACAGTGCCGACGGCAGGAACCTGATGGCGTTCCGCCCCGGCGGCGAATACGAATCGATGTCCCTTCCCGGCTTTCGAGCCAGCACGTTCTCGTTTTCGGAAGATCTGCTGGATGAGGCGGCGATCTCTCTCGACCTGCCGCGAGTCGGGCGGCTCCTGACGGGGTCGCACCAGGTCTTTCTCGGCGATCCAGCCCTCCTCGCGAAGATGCGTAGGATGTTGCGGCGGATCTTCGACACCGTCGCCGCGGATCGCTCGGCCCTGTCGAGGCCAGGGCTTCGGAGCGATATCGAGACCGAGCTCCCGAAACTTCTGCTCAAGAGCCTTGTTTCGGGGCAGATGAGTCGCCGCAGATGGTCGTCAGCGGTGCGGAGCCAGGCAGCCCGCCAGGCCTTGGCTCTGATTGCCGAGGCATCCGACGCTCCCCTGACGGTTCGGGAGGTCTGCCGCTCGGTCGGTGTCAGTGAACGAACTCTCCGGTACGCCTTTCGAGAGCAGCTCGGTGTCAGTCCGAAACAGTACCTGCAGTCGGTGCGCCTGCAAGGCGTGCGTCGCGACCTCCAGCGCTCGGAGCCGGGCGATAAGGTTGCCGATGTCGCCAACCGATGGGGCTTCTGGCATATGGGACAGTTTGCCGCCGACTATCGCCGCCAGTTCGGTGAGCTGCCGTCAGAAACCGTCGCTTCCCGCTAACCTCAACCCCCCCTGATCGACAGTTTGGCGGGTCGCGCCAGAATCGGCTGGCAGCACCTCGAGAATGAAGCGAGTAGAGCGACCAGCTCTTCATGGCCTCGTCCTGGCCATTCGAGTGGAGCAGGAGATCCATTTGACACTGAAAACGACGGCGACAATGCGATGCTTGAGCGATTCCACGAATCGGCTGGCACCCCTGAGTTGGGAAGTCGCTCGAGCAAGAAGGTGCCGGTAGAACACGTCCTATGTTGTGGAGGGAGAGCTTGAACAGCACTAAAGTGCTATAGTGCTGTAATGACTGCTGAGCCAACGCAGGTCCGAGTCAATATCTATCTCGATGATCCAGACTTGAAGCGCGAGATCAAAATCGCAGCCGCCAATCGTGGAGTCACCCAGAGTGCATACTGTGTCGAAGCGATTCGACAGCGGTTGGAAAGAGAGAGGTCTGCTGAAACGGCTGCGGGATCGAGACAAAGAAGCCGAGACGTGGCAAAGGCCCTCGATCAACTGCGAGCCGAGATCGGGCCAGTGGGGATTCCCGTTCGAGACCTGATCGACGAGGGCAGGCGGGGGTGAACGAAACAAGCCGGGATTCTCCGTATCTCGTTGTGGATGCCAGCGTCAGCCTGAAATGGGTCCTGGACGATGAGGACGGCGTAGTTCCGTCGATTGCGTTGAGGGATGATGCGCATCGAGGGCAGATTCAAATGGTGGCTCCGTCCCTATGGCTTTACGAAGTCACCAACGCCCTGGTTGTTGCCTATCTCAAGAGCCGAGTGGATCTTCGGCAAGGCAGTCTAGCCTTGGCGCTCTTGTTGGATCAGGGCGTTCGAATGGCGGATCCGGAGTCGATGTATTGTCTCGAGATCGCCACGAGCTTCGAGATCAGCGGCTACGATGCGGCCTATCTGGCGCTCGCCGAGACACTAGAGACGGAGCTCTGGACGGGTGATCGACGCCTCTACAACAAACTCCGTGGTCGATCCAAATTCGTCCGATGGATCGGGGACTACAACACCACAGACTGAAACGGACAGCAGGTACAAAATGGGCCAGGCCCCAGAATCGGTTGGCACTTTTTGGCTGGCGCCACGCTGCAGCCCTTACTTTTCTTCGAGGGTCCGGCGCAGCACGGGCAGCATTGCCCGATCCTTGTCGCGATCGGCTACTAGTTTCGATTCGATAATCGACGCGAGATCGAGGACCCGGACCTCCAGACCGCCGACCTGCACTACGTGGGATCTTTCGACCACATCATCCCAGGACCAGTTGGCGCCGATGCGTTGCATGGCATCGAGCGGCCCCAGATTCGTATCCAAGAGGTTGATCTCGTTGTTCTCGAGCCGATCGATGGTCGGTCGGATCTCGCGTCCCGCCGGATCGCGATAGTGTGCCTCGAGCTTCTCGAGCAGGGTTACAAAACGGTGCAGATTGTTGCGATCGGGCCGGTAGACGATGTCGAGATCCAGGGTCGCAATCGGGGCACCCTCGAGAATCGCAGCCACTCCTCCTACAACGACATGCTCGACTTCGGCGCCGTCCAGGGCGCGGAAGAGTTCGAAGAAGTCAGGTTTCACGCCCGGTCCGTAGCGCCCAGGTTGCGTCGATAAGTTCTTGTGCGGCGCGCAATCTTTCTGTTGGAGATCTCTCGAGCATCCAGCGGATAAGGGTCAGATCCACGCCATCGGCCGCGAACGCCCCTTCGAGGGTCGGCTCGGCTGTCGGCTCAGAGTGCCGCTCGACGTTGTCTCCCCCTCCATCACCAACGGGGGTCACCTCTGGCTGTGATTGGTTGCCCATCGCTCCCATTCTATCGTTCCGCCAGAACGGGCTTGCACTCATCTTCTGGCTCGGTCCTCGCGACCGCATCAATTGCCGGGCGGGCTTCGGTACCTGGGGGTAGACGGAGCAGGATTGTTTGCGTCACCTTGCCGTCATGGGTCAGCAGAAGATAGAGCCGATCGCACTCCCAGGCCTCGACGATGGGTGGGCCGCCTTCTCCGCCTAGTAGATCCACCAACTCGCGGGTCGTGTTGCTGTGCCCGACCACGAGAGCGTTGTCTCTCGACTCCAAGAGCCGCGCCGCCAGGGCGTCCAGGGCCTTGGGGTCGTAGATCTCCAGCTCCACTCCGGCAACCTCGGCCACCGGAATGGCCGTCTCATCCCTCTAAGCCCTTAAGCCCTTAAGCCCTTGAGCCCCTACGCCCTTAAGCCCCTATGCCCCAAGCCCTAATTCCTCAGCGGCTTACCCGTTTTGAGCATGTGGGCCATGCGGGCCTGCGACAACTCCTCGCCGGCCAGGCTGACGAAGACCTCGCGCTCGAGGTCCAGCAGGTACTGCTCGTCGACGGGCTCCTTGCCGCCGCCGCGACTGCCGCCCGTCAGCACGTGGGCCAACCCGTTGGCGATATGCGCGTCGTGCTTCGAGATCTTGCCAGCCAGCTTGTAGCCGGTAATGGCGCTCTTGATGGCCAACTTGCCGCCGGTGCCGGGGAGCTTCAGCTCGGGGGGCTCCGGTGGCTGGTAGTCGTCGGTCGCCAGGGTCAGCACAACCTCTTTGGCCAGTCCGATCTGGTGATCGCGAGAGAGCACGATGAGGTTGTCCTCGCGGAGATAGCCGAGCTCTTTGGCCTCCTCGGCCGAGCCCGAGATCCTGGCGAAACCAATGGTCTCGAAGGCCTTCTGAACGGGTGCCATGGGCCCCAGCTTGGCAGCCGGCATCCTCTCTAGAAAGTGTTCGAGAACCCGCAAGTTACCTCCGGCTCCAGGAATGAGCCCAACCCCCACTTCGACCGCTCCGCAGTAGAGCTCTGCCAGGGCGACGATCTGCCGACAGGGAGCGATCATCTCGAAACCACCACCCAGGGTCAGGCTGAAGGGTGCGCCCACGACAGGGAAAGGCGCGTACTTGATGAACTGCCCGAGATCCTGGAAGGCCTTGGAGACCTGGTCGAGCACGTCGAACTGCTTGCTCTTGGCCAGCTCGAGAATCAGGGCCAGATTGGCGCCGGCACAGAAGTGGGTCCCCTGATGGGAGAGCACGAGACCCTTCATCCCTTCGCTCTGGGCTACTTGCAGGGACTGCTGCAGGATGTCCAGGATGCCGCCGTCGATGGGGTTGAGCTCCGGCTGCAGGGCGGAGTGGAACTCCACGCAACCCACACCGTCACCGAGATCGATCAGGGAGGCGCTCCAGTTGCGCAACAGCTCGCGCCCACGGGCTCTCTCGTCGGCCAGCACGATGACCCCGGGCTCCGAGGCCTGGGGTTGCAGGGCCTTGGAGTCGAGATCGAAGAACAACGGGTCGCCAGCATCGTCGCGTTCGTAGAATGAAGTGGCGCCACTCGCGAGCAGGCTCTCGACGAAGGCCGGTATCGGCTTGCTCTCGTGCTTCATCCGGCGGACGGATTTCTCGACGCCGATGGCGTCCCAGGTCTCGAACGGTCCCATTTCCCAACCGAATCCCCAGCGCATGGCGCGGTCGATCTCGACGATATCGTCGGCGATCTCACCCACCCGGTTGGCGGCGTAGGCCAGCACACCGATGGTCAACTCCCAGGCGAACTCGCCGGCTGCGTCGGGGTTGTAGACCAGGGCGTGGAGCTTCTTGCCCAGATCGGTGAACCGCCGGGCCACCCCGATGCCGTCCATGCGGGGCTTGGTCTTCGGGTTGTACTCGAAGGTATTGAAGTCGAGGGCGAAGATGTCCTTGCCCTCCTTTTTGTAGAAGCCCTGGCCGCTCTTCTGACCGAGCCAACCTTCGTCCAGCATCTTTGCCACCAAGGGAGGAATCGAGAAGCTGCCCCGCGATTCGTCGTCGGGACATTGGTCGTAGGCTGTCTTGGCGACGAAGGCCAGCGTGTCGAGGCCGACCAGGTCGGCGGTGCGATAGGTGGCCGACTTGGGACGCCCCATCACCGGCCCGGTGATGGCGTCGACCTGCTCCACCGACAATCGCATCTCCTCGGTGAGCTTGAGCGCCAGCATCATGCCGTAGATACCGATGCGGTTGGCGATGAAGTTGGGCGTGTCCTTGGCCTCGACCACGCCCTTGCCCAGCTTCTCGCTCAGAAAGGTCTTCATCCCGGCGTAGATCTCGGGATCGGTATCGACTCCCGGCACGAGTTCCACGAGGCGCATGTAGCGCGGCGGGTTGAAGAAGTGCGTGATGAGGAAGCGCTTCTTCAAGCTCTCATCCATGTTCTCCACCAGACTTGCCAGCGGCAGGCCGGAGGTGTTGGAGGTCAGGATGGCTTCGGGACTGAGATGAGCCTGGAGCTTGCCGTAAAGATCGAGCTTCCAATCGAGCCGCTCGGCGATGGCTTCGATGACCCAGTCACACTCGGCCACCAGCGGCAGGTGCTCCTCGTAGTTGCAGGGCTTGATCTTCTTGGCGAAGCGCTTGTGATAGAAGGCCGCCGGCTTGGCTTTGAGCG